>Ga0302268_1000018_pt1 | contig 98141 bp, 69 predicted proteins | sample III_Bog_E2_1_FD_194554 | JGI IMG/M metagenome (GOLD analysis project Ga0302268, IMG submission 194554) | Peat permafrost microbial communities from Stordalen Mire near Abisko, Sweden - III_Bog_E2_1 | ecosystem: Environmental > Terrestrial > Soil > Wetlands > Peat | place: Sweden: Abisko... | reverse complement strand
CTTTTCTGTCCAATCAAGCCAACTATTTATCCTATATAGTGTCTGAACGGAAATTATCTAACTAATAGACAATCAACAAAATACAACCTGAATTATTAGTTGAATAATTTTTATATTTATTGAAAATAGTTTGTCAAATGCTTGAATAATAGGCGAATATTGATTATCTTTGATGAGAAATAGATTAAAACCGCTAAAGATTCAACCATGAGAGAAAGATTCGATGCCCAATTACGTATTGGAAGTATACCAATTTCAGAAATAAAGATACCTACAAAAAGTCGTGATGAGTTTCCTCCTTATTTGCGTGCAGTCCAAGAAATTTACAATAATTCTGAAATAAGTACAGAGATTTTTGATTTAGTTGAAAAGGCAGTATGCAAAAAAGATAGTAAAAATGGTCGTCCAGGCATGAATCTTTGGACTATTTTTGTATTGGCCGGGGCCCGGATGTGTCTTGGAACTGATTACGACAGATTGCACTACCTGGCTAATTCAGATAGTTTGTTGCGTAAAATGATTGGTTATTGCGATGCCTTTGTTGATGATGATGATATTTCATTACAGACTATTAAAGATAATGTTACATTATTAGATGATGAAACACTCAAGGGGATTAATGATGTGTTAGTACAAATGGGACATGGATTATTAAAAAAAAAAGAGACGGATCTATTACTTGTCAAAGTCGATAGTTATGTTTTAGAATCAAATGTTCATTTTCCAACCGATTATAACCTTTTGTGGGATAGTTCACGCAAAAGCCTTGATATGATTGGTAAGCTGCTTTTTAATGAGCCTATGCTGGAAGGATGGAGAAAAAGAAATAAATGGCGTAAAGAATTAAAAACCAAATCATTGATTCTTTCTAGAACACAGGCTTCCTCTGCAAAAGGAAAAGAAGAAAGAGTAGAAAAGGCAACGAATGCTTATTTGGAAGTAGCACGTAATCTGGCACAAAAGATAGAAACTTTTGTAATGGAAACTGAATTTAATTACGCCAAACAAGAGTCCATTTTGCTCAATTTATGTTATTTTCAAAGTATGATGATTAAGCATATAGATTTGGTTCATAGACGATTAATTCTTAAAGAAAAGATTCCTGCAGAAGAGAAAATCTTTTCAATTTTTGAAACCTATACTGAATGGATTACAAAAGGCAAAATGCGTCCAACAGTAGAACTGGGTAAACGAGTCAACTTTACAACCGACCAATTTCATTTGATTATCGATTGGGAAATATCAAATCACACAGCAGATGTTGACATGTTGATTCCATTGGTTGACAGGTTGATTGCAAAATATAAAATACAGAGTTTAAGTGCGGATAAGGGATATTTCAAAAAAGAAAATAGAGATCTTATAGCTGAATTTATACCAATGGTTGTAATTCCAAAAAAAGGAAAATTATCGATTGCTGAAAGAGAAATAGAATCAGCACCAATTTTTTGTAAGACTCGCTACGGACACAGTGCTATTGAATCAAATATAAATGAAGCAGAGCACCGTGGGCTGGATCGATGTAAGGACAAAGGATATACTGGTTTTGAAAAATATGTTGGTTTAGGGGTTATTGCTTACAATTTAAAGCGTATTGGCGAATTTTTGTTAGAGAAAGACCGACAATCAGAAAAGAAATCGGCTTAACTAATTGATAATCTGCATTGAATAAAACTAACATGGGAGAAGTCCATCTTGTTTATAAATAAAACACGTGTATATGTTTATATATGTGAATACATGTTTATATTTTCGATTTTTTAGGTCGATTGAATCAAATTTAATAGCACTTTTACGAGAAACTGTAAGATCCAAGTTTACGAAATATTACGAAAATCAAAAAAAAAAGGGGTTTTCGTTCAGACACTAAGTACATAATGATTTGAATATTAAATATTAAATTGCAAATATACACACTTCATGTTGAATTGATTTAATTAGTAATGACTTTTTTATAGTATAATACAGAACTGGCTTTCGATATATAGATAACAATATTTTAGCCCAATTTGCTTAGAAAAGAGCTAATTTTTTTTATACTTATCAGGGGTTATTCGTAGAAAAAACCGGTTCAGTAAAATGTGACAGAATAATTCCAATCTGATTACCACGCCCCTATTTCATCCAAAAACATGCTACCGCATTCAGTTCCTTCAAGTTTTCCTGAAGGGCAATAATCCGGATTTTTGAGTTGAATTTTCAAATAACGCACATCAGTAACCGGGAAAGTAATTTCGGGACGAACAATAACACAGGTTGGTGCTGTTGGAGCAATAAGGTGTTTCTCGGCTAATAATTTATAAGTAACACCATCTGTAGAACCGAATAATTTAATATCCGGTGAAATTTGTGCACACATGGCCGGTGCATTAAGCATTCCCACCATAAAGCGTTCAATTTTCCGAACCGATTGTAAATCGACCAAAACTTCTACATCTTTTCCTTTGCCAAAGCCGACCCATTGAGCGAAATCTTTTTCATTACCCGGTATTCCATCTGTCAAAGCAATCGCATTTCCACCATCATACCAGCCACTCTTCATGCTTTGTGTATAAGTCAATCCTGTGATTTTACTTACTATAAATGGTTTTGTAATCGTTTTTCCCTTTTGCTTTCCATCAATCAGTGCACTTGCGGTAACTTCAGCAGATTGAGGTAAGTAAAACGGATTTTTATACAACACAGTTATCCCATTTATTGTATATCTGATTTGAGCATCCGGACAATCGCATGAAAGCGAAATAAGTAATTTCTTTTCAGCGGTAATACCTGATTTAAACTGTACATCAAAAAAAGCCCTGCAGGCATTAATGTCTAATTGTTCATACCGTTTAAATTGGATTGGCAAACGTTTCCGGAATAAATCCCAGTTTCTGTTTGTTTTGCTACCCCACAAAACCTCAGCCATAGCCGAAAGACGAGGATAAACCATATATTCCACACTTTTAGAGTCGGGCAAATACTCACACCAAACATTTGCCTGAGCACCCAGTACGTGCTTTGCTTCATCTGATGATAGTTCAGCCGGAACAGGTTCATACTTATAAACCGTTTGCAGGGGTAAATATCCACCTATTGACAAAGGTTCTGTTGCCTGATCGGACTGGCAATGATCGAAATAACAATATTCACCGGGTGTCATAATGACATCATTGCCAGCCTTTGCTGCAGTAATTCCACCCTGGATACCTCTCCATGACATCACTGTAGCATTCGGGTCCAATCCGCCGTCCAGTATTTCATCCCAGCCAATAATTTTACGACCTTTAGAATTTAAAAACTGTTCTATTCGATGGACAAAATAACTTTGAAGTCCATTTTCATCTTTTAAATTCAGGCTTTTAATCATTGCCTGACATTCGGAACTTGCTTTCCATTGATCTTTTGGGCATTCGTCACCACCAATATGAATATATTTACCCGGGAAAATGTCCATAACTTCTGTCAGTACATCTTCCAGAAATTTAAAAGTAGTATCCCCCGGACAATAGACTTCGTTAAAAACACCCCATTTTGTAGCCACTTTGATGGTGGAATCAGGATTACATGAAAGGAAAGGATAAGCAGCAATAGCTGCCTGGGCATGACCCGGCAATTCAATTTCAGGAATAATAGTAATAAACCTCTCTTTGGCATAGGCAACAATTTCACGCGCTTCATCCTGAGTATAGAATCCGCTATATGGTTTTCCATCATACAACTGTGGAAAACGGTCGTAATAATAGCCTACCAATGTTTCGTCACGATGGGATCCTACTTCAGTAAGCCGGGGATATTTTTTTATCTCGATACGCCAACCCTGATCATCTGTCAAATGCCAGTGAAAAGTATTGAATTTATGAATAGCCATGGCATTGATATATTTTTTAATAAATTCAACAGGGAAAAAGTGCCTGCAAACATCAAGATGTAAACCGCGATATCCAAACCGGGGAAAGTCGGTAATGCGTACTGAGGGTGTCAACCAGTTTATCCCTGTAACCTGTTTGTTTCCGTAAATCTCTGCAGGTAATAACTGATAAAGGGTTTGAAGCGCATAAAAGAACCCATTTGCGGCATTGGCTTCAATCCGGATTGTTTTTGGGGAAACGGTTAAGCGATACCCTTCAGGATTATCTATTGGGGTTGAGTATTGAAATATGACTGAATTGACAGTATCAGTTGAAGCATTATCACGTGACACCAGGTTTAATCCTGAAACAAGTTTAAATTGATCCGTAAATTGTTGTACGATTTTGATGACTTCAGGTTGTGTTGATAAACATTCCACTTTTGTTCGTTTATTGAAGGTAAATGAACCCAATTCAGGTATTAATTGTTGTGGATATGGTATGATGTTATATTCAGTTGCCGAAAGATTTAAAAATGTAAAGCATCCGAATATTAAATAAAATTTAAAGAAACGGAATTGAAAAAATGACGATGATTTAATCATAAAATAATAGTTTATGGAAATTCAGTGTACAAATATACAACAAATTAGCACATTTGTGAGTCCTGATATTGTCTTAAACACAATATTTATTCATTTTTTGATGAGTTAGAATATAAATAAAAACGATGACAATAATTTCATTATATTAATTATCAGCTTTTTATAAAACATACAATTTTAGAGATCAAAAATAATAGTGAACAAAGAGAATTAAAAAAAAATAAATTCTTACTTTAGTGCTCTAAAACTAAAAATAAGAATATGCTAATTATTGGAATTGCGGGTGGAACAGGTTCTGGAAAAACGACAGTTGTACGTAAAATCATAGAGCGTTTACCTATGGGTGAAGTAGTAATTCTTCCCCAGGATTCATATTACCGTGATAGTAGTCATTTACCACTTGAAAAGCGTTTAGAAATAAATTTTGATCATCCCGATTCTATTGAATTTGAGTTGTTGGTAGGACATCTGAAAGAGCTTAAAAAGGGTAAAACTATTGAACAACCCGTTTACTCTTATCTGACTTGTACCAGGTCCAGCGAAACAATTACGGTAAAGCCTTGCCATGTCATTATAGTGGAAGGTATTTTAGTACTTACAAACCCTGAATTAAGAGAAATGATGGATTTGAAAGTATTTGTTGATGCAGATGCTGATGACAGGTTAATACGCGTAATTAACAGAGATATTATTGAACGTGGGCGATCAATAAACAAAGTTATGGAACGATATGAACGTACTGTAAAACCAATGCATCTGCAATTTATAGAACCTTCGAAGAGATTCGCCGATTTAATCATTCCACAAGGAGGGAATAACCATATTGCCATTGACATACTTACTAAATATATTGAAAATAATCTTGAGAAAGGAGTTAACAGTAAAGTAATAGTTGAACACTTTTGATAAGCATTAAGGGAAGAAAATGATGATTGTAAACAGAAATATATGCAGCAAAACGAACTACAGAAAATTATGTTTCTCGATATTGAAACAGTTCCTCTCACTTCGGATTTTTCAGAACTGCCCGGTGAATTAATTCATTTATGGGAAGATAAGTTTGCGATTATACAAAAACGAATGCCTGAAAAATATGATGAACATACTTCTGCAGCAGAGGCTTTTAATACCAGTGCCGGTATATATTCCGAATTCGGAAAAATTGTTTGTATCTCTGTAGGGTTCATACATTTTCAAGGAAACGAGATGAATTTTCGTACAAAATCTTTTTCCGGGGACGATGAAAAGCTTTTGTTATCAAATTTCATTCAACTAATAATCAAATTCTGCACAACGAAAGAGCAGACACTTTGCGGTCATAATATTAAAGAGTTTGATATTCCATTTATATGCCGACGCATTCTGATTAATGGATTGGAATTACCTCCCATTTTCCGGATTTCAGGCAAAAAACCCTGGGAAATCACTTTTATAGATACTATGGAATTGTGGAAATTCGGTGATTATAAAAATTACACAGCTTTAAAACTTTTAACTGCAGTTTTCGGAATTCCAACTCCAAAAGATGATATTGATGGAAGTCAGGTAGCATATGTTTTTTATAATGAAAACAATATTGACAGAATTAGTCTTTATTGTCAAAAAGATGTACTTGCTACCGCACAGGTTTTTTTAAGATTGAATGGTTTAGATTTAATAAAAAGTGAGAATATCCAATTTATCTAAGAGACTATGAAAATCAGGTACGCATTCAATCTCGGGATATTATGTATTTTTTTATTCGCTTCGTGCGTACAAAAAAAATCAGAAAGATTGTCGTACTCTAAATCAAATGATTTAAAAGAGATCATAAAATCCGATACCTTAAGAGTCGCAACAATGTATGGTTCCACTTCATATTTCCTGTTTAGGGATGAATTGATGGGATTTGATTATGAAATGGTTGAGAATCTTGCCAACTATTTGCATTTAAATCTTGAAATCAGTATAGCAACATCCGAAAATGAAATGGCACAATGGCTTCAGGATAATAAAGTTGATGTTGTAGCATATAATGTTATTGAAACAAAAGCTTTTAAAAGAAATTTTAATTTTGTACTTCCACAATCAGAATCTTATCAGGTTTTAGTTCAAAGTACCGGGACAAATGATCTTACGGATGTAACCGGGTTAGCCGGTAAAAGTGTGTATGTAAAAGAGAACAGTATTTTTTATGATCGTTTGCAAGCCTTAAATGATGAAATAGGAGGAACAATCAACATTGTAATAGCAGATGATTCTATTTCAAATGATGATTTAATTGATATGGTTGCAGAACATAAAATAAATTATACCATTGCTTATCACAATGTAGCTTTACTCCACAAATCCTACAGTAAAACACTCGACTGTCATATGTCGGTTGGATTTGATCAACACAATGGCTGGTTAATTCGCAAAAACAGCCGCAATTTGAAAAAAGCTATAAATAAATGGGAAAAATCAGGGGTTACCCAACAAATTCAATCCACACTTTTCGACAAATATTGGGAAAAAAGTCCTTACTTTGCATTGCGAAAGGTAAAAATACCAAAGGGCTCAATATCACCCTTCGATCGCTTTTTTAAAAAATATGCACCTGGTATCAATTGGGATTGGCGATTATTAGCAGCATTAGCATTTCATGAATCCCGGTTTGATCCTACAAATGAATCATGGTCAGGAGCAGCCGGTATTATGCAATTAATGCCGCGAACAGCATTAGTTTTCGGATTGGATAAAAATACGGTGTTGGATCCGGAAATGAATATAGAAGCAAGCGTTCAATACATTAAGAGTTTAAATCTGTCATTCCGACAGATTCAGAATAAAGAAGAACGTATTAAGTTTATTTTGGCGGCTTACAATTCCGGACCCGCTCATATTCTTGATGCAATGGCATTAGCAAAAAAATTCGGTAAAAATCCTCATATCTGGTATAATCAGGTTGAATATTTCTTACTCAAAAAAAACGATCCGTATTTTTATAATGATCCTGTTGTAAAATACGGCTACTATCGTGGAAAAGAGACCGCTAAATATGTGCAGAACACATTAAGTACCTTTGAGAAATATCAAAACAGAAAATAAAGACATTTACAATTTATTCATTTACAATTTACAATTTATCAATAGCCGTTAAGTTTCACCATTATTGATTCAACCACCGAAACGAAGAGACGTCCCGTTTACGGGATCAACCAAAACAGAATCATCGCATTAAACACGGAACGCGGAACAATAAACTATAAACAATAAACAATAAACTAACATATGCCAAACAGTGAAATAATTCTAATAAACATTTCAGGAGATGATAAACCGGGAGTAACTTCGGCAATCACCGAAATTTTAGGAAACTATAATGCAACCATTCTGGATATTGGACAGGCAGATATTCATCATACTCTTTCGTTGGGGATACTTTTCAAGGTATCTAACGAATCGGAATCAGGAAACATATTAAAAGAAGTTCTTTTTAAATGTTCCGAATTAAATGTAAACGTACGTTTTTCTCCAGTCTCCATCGAACGATATGAGAACTGGGTAGATCGTCAGGGGAAAAGCCGCTATATTGTAACTCTTCTTGGAAAAGTAATTACAGCCAAACAATTATCCATGGTTACAAAGACAGTTTCTGAGCAGAATTTAAATATTGATTCTATCATTCGGTTGACAGGTAGACCATCTATGGAAATTGATGATGAAAATTCAATTCGTTCGTGCATTGAATTATCTGTCAGGGGAACTTTGTTAAATAAAAATGCACTTTCCTCGCAATTTATGCAATATACTTCGGAATTGGGAATAGATATTTCATTTCAAAAAGATGATATGTATCGCCGGAGTCGTAGGTTAATTTGTTTTGATATGGATTCTACCTTGATAAAAACAGAAGTTATTGATGAATTAGCTGACAGAGCAGGTGTAGGAAATGAAGTCAGAGCTATAACAGAATCGGCAATGAGAGGAGAAATAGATTTTTCTGAAAGTTTTAAACAACGTGTAGCTCTTTTAAAAGGTCTCGATGAAACAGTTTTGAAAGATATAGCTCAACATTTACCAATTATGGAAGGAGCTGAAAGATTGATATCAATTCTAAAAAAGATAGGTTTCAAAATTGCTATTCTTTCAGGAGGATTTACATATTATGGAAATTATCTAAAGAAATTATTTGATGTTGATTATGTTTATGCAAATGAACTGGAGATAATAGATGGTAAATTAACAGGTAAATACCTGGGTGATATTGTTGATGGAAAACGTAAAGCAGAATTACTTAAACTGATAGCACAAGTCGAAAAAATTGATCTGGAACAGGTTATAGCAGTAGGCGATGGGGCGAATGATTTACCCATGTTGAATATCGCCGGTTTAGGAATTGCTTTTCATGCTAAACCGAAAGTGATAGCAAATGCTCAACAATCAATTTCAACAATCGGACTTGACGGGGTTTTATATTTCTTAGGTTTTAGAGATATTCATATTGATGAAACTGAATTGAATCATATAAGAATTAAGACTTCATGAACATTTAAACTGCATTAAGAATAAAATTATAAATGCAGTTTTCATACGTTGAAATTAAAAAATGATACAAATTACTCCTGAAAAAATATGAAAAAAGCGATTGTAATAGGTGCAACAGGAATGGTAGGAACACAACTTATTCAATTATTAATCGGGAATGAGGATTTTTCGGAAATAGTGACTTTGGTTCGACGAAAGAGTGGAGTTTCAAACCCTAAACTTACTGAATACATAATTAACTTTGACGAACCTGAAACATGGAAAAACTATGTGACCGGTGATGTTCTGTTTTCCACTATGGGAACAACAATGGCACAGGTTAAAACGAAAAAAGCACAATATGACGTTGATTTTAACTATCAATTTACAGTTGCAAAAATTGCTGCAAATAATGGTGTTTCAAGCTATGTATTGGTTTCCTCAGCCGGAGCAAATCCGACCTCTAAAAATTTTTATTTAAAAATGAAAGGTGAACTTGAATTTGCTGTTCAAAGTTTACCTTTTAAAACAGTTATTATTCTTCAACCGGGTCAATTAACCGGTAATCGGATTCATAACCGCAGGAGTGAAAAAATCGGAATAATAATTATGGATGGATTAAACAAATTGGGGCTATTTAAACGTTATAAACCTATTCATGCTTTTACTGTTGCGAGTGCCATGATAAAGGCTGTAAAAGTAAAAGTGTCTTCCATCTATTCATTGGATGAAATTTTTAAATTAGCAGATTAATTTTCTTTAATTTGTACAATACTTTTTTATCAATCAGATTTAAACTATTAAATACAAACCATTTGCATTAAAAGAATTTTTAAATGATAAAAAGAATTATATTCACTTTGTTATTATTTTTACCTCTTTACCTCTTTTCACAATCATTCAAAGCAGGTAAAATTTCTCCCTTTACTGCACATTTACTGACTACTTACAACGGAAAAGCAGTAGATTCTTCAGGCATAAAAAAAATTCAGAGTCGTTTTTCTGTTAGAAAAATCAATAACAAGAATTATGTGAATGCATTTATTCTGCTGAAAGAAAATGCAAATCTTGATGTTTTAAGAGCAAATGGGGTTAAAATCAACATTATTTTACCTTCAATCATTACGGCACAGGTTGAAGTTGATAGTATTGAAAAAATTGCAATGCTTCCCGATGTCAAAAATTTACAAATTGGGTTGCCTGTTCATCGCAAAATGGATAAAGCCAGAACTGCTACCAATGTTGATAAGGTACAGTCCGGAACTAATTTACCAAGTCCTTTTCTGGGAAAGAATGTCGTTGTAGGAATAATCGATAGTGGCATTGAATACGGGCATATTAATTTTTTTGATTCTACCGGAACTACGTTGAGGATAAAAAGAGTTTGGGATCAGAATATAACAGGAACACCACCAGCCAGTTTTTCATATGGAACAGAATATACTACTCAAACTGCCATTCTCAATGCACGGTATGATAATCGGACTGAAACACATGGAACACATGTCACCGGTATTGCTGCCGGGTCGGATAAGAACAACAATAATATTTATTATGGAGTTGCCACTGCAGCAGATATTGCTTTAGTCAGTTATAACCTCAATGATTCAACAACCGATAATGTTAGTATATCGGATGGCATTAAATACTTATACGATTATGCTACAAGTGTAAATGAACCCTGTGTGGTGAATATGAGTCTGGGAACTCAAATTGGTCCACATGACGGGACTTCTGCATTTGATCAGGTAAGCGATGCACTTCAGGGGAAAGGCAGATTATTAGTGGGTGCTGTCGGAAACGAAGGTACAGATAGTATGCATATTTCACAAACTTTTACTCCAACCAATTCAACATTAAAAACTTTTTTCAATTATTATGATACCACAAAATTAATCGGATTAACAGATATTTGGGGGGAAGTAAATAAAACATATTCCATTCGGGTGGTTGTTTACAACATAAATACAGGAACTGAAATTTATACAACACCCACTTTTAATGCCGGAACTTCAACCAATAATTCTTATAATCTAACTTCAGCAAATGGGGCAGTTGGAAATATTCAGATATTTACTGAAACGGATCCTTTAAACAACAAACCAAATGCATTTGTTGGTTCTGATATGACCAGTATTAATTCAGGAAATTCTATTGGAATTATTCTTACTGCTCAAAGTGGAACGGTAAATGCATGGGCTGATGATTTTTATTCTTATTTTATTGGAAACAAAATAAATGGATGGACAGACGGAAATTCAACCAATTCTATTAGTGAAATCGGAGGAACCGGGAAGCAAATTATTTCAGTCGGTGCTTATGTCTCTAAAACAACGTTTACAAATACATTAAACCAATCTTATCGTTCATATGAAACACTGAATCAGTTAGCCAGTTTTTCCAGCACAGGTCCTACAATTGATGGAAGAACAAAACCTGATATTACAGCACCCGGATCTTTGGTAGTTTCTTCTTATTCCAATGCTATTATCAACGATCCGAATTATTCGAGTTATATTATCAAAAAGAGTACTGTAAACGGTCAAAATTACTACTATGGTCAATTACAAGGCACTTCTATGGCAACTCCTATGGTAACGGGAATTTTAGCCACCTGGCTGGAAGCTAAAAATGACTTATCACCTGATGATGTTCGATCAATTTTACAGCAAACATCGATCTCTGACACTTATACAGGAACAATACCTTCAGGCGGAAGCAATTCATGGGGGTATGGAAAGATTGATGCCTGGAATGGTATACAAGCATGTCTGAAACTTGCACTTTTACAAAGAATTGAGGCATCAAATGATAACTGTTTGATTTTTCCAAATCCTACAGCCGGATCATTTAATGTTTTATTCGGGAAAATAGATTCAAATGTTCAGCTGACAGTTTATAATTTAAACGGCCAACAAGTTTACAAAAGCCAGATTGGAGATGTTTCAATTGCACAGGATGTCGTAATCAATCTGCCAGGTTTAGCTACAGGGGTCTATCTGGTAAAATTTAAAGGTAATCTGCAATATAAGACATTTCAACTTTTGAAAAAATAAACATATTAGTATCAATGTAGTTTAACTTTGATGACAGCTAAATTACTTGTGCTAATATGTATAAATAATAGAATGTTCTACTTTCAACATTCATAACTCATTCCAACCCTCTCCAAAAGGAGAGGGAGTAAGTAAAATCCTCGCCAATTTAAAGACCAACAAAACTAATTATTAACGTGTAATATGAAAGGATGAATTTATCCTTCTGTTTACATTCACAAGAATTCACTATCTGTTCTGAAAACATAATTTAGAAACTAAAAAAGTTTGCAGAAAACAGGGGAAAAAACTTTTTTTTAAAATTGTATTTTAGACATCAAATCTTCCAAGTTCATTTATTTTTTTCTTCATTCAACAAAAAAAGCAGGCACTTTCAATTTGTAAGAGCCATATATTTATTTGTTTCATTTTAGCTAAATAATGATCATTTTTATTCTAATTATTCACATTATTTGCTCAAATTGAATGTTATATATTTCAGTTTAAACAGGCTTTTAATACCTATTAAATAGGCGATTATATAAACTTACTGCACTTTCAATTAATTTTTATCAATTTAGTATTACAATTTGAAATTAATCCTGTATTTTTACAGTGTTTAATTCAATTTGAGCGTACAATTGAACGCATGAACTTCTATACCCCTGAATTGAAAAAACAGATTTTACCAACAATTTTTTAAAATAATACGAAAATGAAAATTGGAATCCCAAAAGAAATCAAAAACAATGAAAGCCGCGTTGCTTTAACACCGGGCGGTACAAAAACGCTCATTCAAAATGGTCATGAAGTATTTGTCGAAACACATGCCGGCGAAAATAGCGGGTTCAGTAATGAACAATACATCAAATCAGGAGCAAAAATTCTCTTAACTCCCAATGAGGTTTTTGAAATAGCCGATATGATTATGAAAGTAAAAGAACCTATTCAATGCGAATACAAATTAATTCGTCGAAATCAATTGGTTTTTACCTATTTTCATTTTGCGTCCGAAAAAGAACTTATGCTTGCCATGATGGAAAGCGGAGCAGTTTGTCTTGCTTACGAAACTGTCGAAAAAGAAGATCATACATTACCGTTATTAATTCCAATGTCGGAAGTCGCAGGGAGAATGTCTATTCAGGAAGGTGCCCGGTGTCTGGAAAAACCGAAAGGTGGGAAAGGCATTTTACTGGGTGGTGTACCGGGTGTTAAACCTGCTCATGTATTGATATTAGGAGGTGGAGTTGTTGGCACTCAGGCTGCATTGATGGCTGCAGGAATAGGTGCTCATGTAACGATTGCAGATATATCTTTACCACGTTTACGTTATTTAAGCGAAATAATGCCTGCTAATGTGGACACTTTGATGTCTACAACTTCAAATATAGAAGATTTACTTCCGCAAACCGACTTAGTCATTGGTGCTGTACTTATACCGGGAGCTAAAGCACCCCATTTGATTACCCGTGAAATGCTTAAACTTATGCAACCGGGTTCTGTATTAGTCGATGTGGCAATCGACCAGGGTGGTTGTTTTGAAACATCACATCCTACAACTCATGCCGCTCCCGTTTATACTGTAGATGGAATTTTACACTATTGTGTTGCAAATATTCCGGGTGCAGTACCGTTTACTTCAACCCTTGCATTGACTAATGCGACTTTACCCTATGCCGTTATTTTGGCGAATATGGGTTGGGAAGAAGCTTGTAAAAAACATGAAGATTTACGAAAAGGACTTAATATAGTAAATGGAAAAGTAGTTTGTAAAGCAGTTGCTGATACTTTTGGTTTGTAATATTCATAATCAGTTTTTTCAATCTGTCATCTCCTCTTAAAAATAATTTAAGAGGAGATTTTTTTTAGCTTAGCTTTTCAAATATCTCCTTTTGTATTCTATTTATTGTCATTTCAAGAAAAAAATATCGTGGAATAAAAACTTCGGACTAATTGTATTAACCCGTTTTTGATAATGCTAAGAAATAATAATTTCATTCATCATTTAAAAATAACTATATTTTCAATCCATATTTTTATTATTTCATCTTACCTTTGCAAAGATACATTAATTATTAATTTTTAAAACGAGACTGTTGATCTGATTAAATTGGAAAATATGGCAGAAACAATTGTAGGATTAAAAGGTAGTATTGAAGATAGCCCAACTGCTAAAGTCATTTCAAAAGTAAAAGAACTTATTAATTCGGGGGTTCTAAAACCCGGAGATAAGCTTCCTGCCGAGAGAAAAATGGCTGCTGATTTTGGTTTTGGCAGAACACAAATACGTGAAGCATTGCATAAACTTGAGTTTTATGGCATTATTAAAACTCTGCCTCAAAGCGGTTCAGTAATAAATGGATTAGATATTACAACTCTTGATGGCTTAATTTCAGACGTATTGAATCTTCAGAGTTATGACTTCTTTTCATTGGTTGAAACACGTGTTGTCCTGGAAGTAAATGCAATCAGACTTTGTGCAGAGCGATGTTCTGAAAAAGATTTAGAGTACCTCGAAAAAGCACATACTAATTACGTAAATTTCTTTGATTCACCGGATCGTATAAGTTACGATTTTGCATTTCACCGTGCTATTGCTGAAGCAAGTCACAATCCTGTATTTAAAGCGATGTTAATGATTATAATCCCTGATATTCTAACGATCTATCAACGTGATTCTATCTGTGCACCGAACAGAACGGATATCATCGAGCATGAACAAATGTATAATGCGATCAAAAATAAAGACGCAAAAAAAGCTGAAAATTTAATGACTCAACATTTGAAGACAGTTCTTGATTTTGCAAAACAAAAATTAGAATCGGAACAGATTCAATAGACTAATACTACTATCCTGACTTCAATATGCATTATAATTATATTTTTCGTATAGAATGGATTGTTTATTATTTAGCCTTCAACAAGCCTTCAAGCTTAATTAATTCGTCACGAAGTTGAGCTGCTTCAAGAAACTCAAGTCGTTTGGCTGCATCCTGCATAGTCTTCTTTGTTTTTGAAATAGCTTTCTCTAATGCTGTTTTTGTCATATATTGTACTATCGGATCGGCAGCAATGCTTTGAGATATTTCAGGTTCGATATAAGCTGTTGGTTCAATTTTACTGAAAGAGTTACGTTCTCCTTTTATGATAGCAGTAGGTGTAATGCCATGCAGTTCATTATATGCCATTTGTTTTTCCCTGCGTCTGTTCGTTTCCGAAATGGTTTTGGCCATACTATCTGTCATCTTATCAGCATACATGATCACTTTACCATTCAAATTACGGGCAGCACGACCTGCTGTTTGAGTCAGTGAACGGTGCGAACGTAAAAATCCTTCCTTATCGGCATCTAAAATTGCAACTAATGAAACCTCGGGTAAGTCAAGTCCTTCACGTAAAAGATTTACCCCTATCAAAACATCATATACTCCGCGTCTTAAATCTTCCATGATAATAACCCTGTCCAATGTATCCACATCCGAATGAATATAATTGCATTTTACACCCATTTTACCTAAATAATCTGTCAATTCTTCTGCCATACGTTTGGTCAGAGTTGTTACCAGTGTTCGTTCGTTTTTCTCTGTCCGTTGTGCAATTTCTTCCAGTAAATCATCTATTTGGTTTAAACTTGGTCGCACATCTATAATCGGATCAAGCAATCCTGTCGGCCTGATAAGCTGGTCAACGACCACTCCGCCACACTTCTCAAGTTCATAATCTGCAGGAGTGGCACTTACATAAATGGTTTGTGGTGTCAGAGTTTCAAATTCTTCAAATCGTAAAGGCCTGTTATCTTTTGCCGAGGGTAATCTGAATCCATATTCGACCAGGTTATTTTTCCGTGCAGCATCTCCGCCAAACATGGCGCGAATTTGCGAAATACTGACATGACTTTCATCAATTACCAGTAAAAAATCCTCCGGAAAATAATCCAACAGACAGAAAGGACGGCTCCCGGGTGGCCGGCCATCAAAATAACGGGAATAATTTTCTATTCCTGAACAATAGCCAAGTTCCTTTATCATTTCCAAATCGTATTTTACACGTTCATAGATTCTTTTGGCTTCATAATTTTTCCCAATAGAACGAAAATAATCCACCTGCTTGACTAAATCTGCTTCTATAAACTGAATGGCTTGTGCAATACGTTCTTTGGTAGTAACAAAAATACTGGCCGGATAAATTTTATACGCTTCAAAAGATTCAAGTACCTTGAAGTTCATCGGATCAACAGTTTGAATTTCTTCAATTTCATCACCCCAAAATACAACCCGTAATACAAAATCAGCATACGCAAGGAAAATATCTACTGTATCGCCTTTTACCCGAAAATTTCCTCTATTCAACTCTATTTCGTTACGCGAATACAAGATGTCTACTAACGACCGTAAAAACTCATTTCTGACTATTTTTTGTCCCTTCCTGATTTCAATCACATTACTGGTAAAATCATCAGGATTTCCAATACCATAGATACACGAAACCGATGATACAACTAACACATCCCTCCTACCCGATAACAAAGCAGATGTAGTAGCCAAACGCAGTTTTTCTATTTCCTGGTTGATAGATAAATCCTTTTCAATATAAATATCGGATACGGGCAAATAGGCCTCCGGTTGATAATAATCATAATACGAAACGAAATATTCAACTGCATTTTCAGGAAAGAAAGACTTAAACTCACTATACAATTGTGCTGCCAGGGTTTTGTTGTGACTAAGGATAAGTGTAGGCCGTTGAACCTGTTCAATAACATTGGCAATGGTAAATGTTTTACCTGAACCGGTTACCCCTAATAATGTCTGAAAAGGAGCATCTGCATGTAATCCTTCCACCAGTTGTTTAATAGCTTCAGGTTGATCACCGGTTGGCCGGTATGGTGAAATGAGTTTAAAATCCACGAGTTTAAGTTTTAAAAAATTACATTATCATGCCGGAAGTTTATTAATTTTGAACTATATCACAAAACCTGCCTGAAACAGGCAGGTTAAAAGGACAGAGCTAAAACAGTACTGAGTAAACTGTCAGAGAATATCTCCCTCAAGAGGCATGATCATCCAAAGAATTATATACAATAAAACACCGGTACCGACAGTACAGATGGTCAACAATGCATAGAGTAGTCTTACAAGTGTGACATCCCAACCTAAATAATCGGCAAAACCTGCACAGACACCAGCTACAAACTGATTCCTTGAACGTTTAAGTTTTTTATCCATAATATTTATTTTGCTATAATAAGATAACAAAGTAACAAAAAATATGTTGAAAATGAAAGTAGAAATTGAATAAAAAAAAATGAGTAAAGAAAAGTCTTAACTCATTATTCTTATAAATGATCATCCATACAAAACCTTTACCGACCTGATTGTGTAATACAATTTTTTATTTCAACATTGAATTCATCTTTTTCCAACAAATCTTCCATAGTAATATGAACCCTGTACCTCCAGCTAAACATGGAATTGGATGGTACATTAATCCGTTCATCCTGTGGATTTTGACGTCTTATTTTTTCTGAAATACTCAACAGATCCTGCATTTGAAAAATCGACCACATAGCAGGTGAATATAAATGCTGCAACAGGATGTCCCGGCAAATCCACCATTCACAAAAGTAAGGTGCTTCTCCCCAATGTCCAAGTTGTGTATTGTAAAAGCGTTGTGTCACTCCGCGATCTTCTTCCCACCAACCACGTATCGTGCTCATATCATGAGTCGAAGGTGTAACAACCGACAAATAAGGTGCATTTTTAGGATGGAAAAACTCAATTTTATTTGATTTGGGGGCTCGTTGAACTTCCAGACTTAATATTCCCAGTTCTTTCATGGCAGTGGTAACACAAGCTGTCATCATTCCCAGATCTTCGCCACAAATCATCATGTTTGTTGCCCGTTTAAGAGCAGGTAATTTCTCCATACCCGATTTATACCATTTAGCATCCTGACGCCGGTAGAAATAGTCTACATACAGCTCACGGAGTCTATCCCTGGTATTGTTATCCAAATCGTGAAACGAACGGATTGTATCCATTCCAAAACGCGGATAAAATTGAGTTCCATGACTTCCTTCCACTTCAAAAAATAAAACATTGGATATTAAATCAAATAAACCCCATTTTATTTTTTCAGATAATTGTCCTTCATGAAACAATTTTTCAACTTCAGCCTGACTTTGATAGGCTGTCTTCAATCGAAGTATCCAACCATCTTCAATCTGAAGACAATTTGCTTTTACCCAGGAGACTTCATCACCGAAGATATTTTCTAAAATTGTATCAGTTATATATGGCTTACAGTATCTGTTATAATCGAACCATAATCCTTTATTTGCAAATTCATTTATATAGATTGGTATTGATGGATTTAAATATCCCATAATACCTTCTACCTGTTGTATAGGTATTTGCCAGATTCTGAAAAAACCTAAAATATGGTCTATGCGAAAAGTATCGAAATAGTTTGACATCTGCGAAAATCTCTTTTTCCACCAATCAAAACCTGTTCGTTCCATTTCATCCCAGTCATAAGTTGGCAATTCCCAATTTTGTCCTTTGACGGAAAACATATCAGGCGGAGCACCTGCTTGCATTTGCATATGAAAAAGTTCAGGTGATACCCAGGTATCAACACTGTTTCTGTTAACTCCAATAGGGATATCTCCTTTTAATACAACACCATGCGCATGGGCATATGAAGCTGCCTCCGATAACTGAACATGCAAATGATATTGAATAAAATAATTCACTGCAATATCATCAAAATGCGGCTGGTCCGGTGATGAAAATTCTTTCATTTTCACAGCATCATAAACAGCAAAATCTTCCCATTTTCTGTAATCCGGGGTACCAAATTTATCACGTAACAAACAATATGCTGCATAAGGAACTAACCAGAATTCGTTGTCAGCCATAAAAATTTTGAATTTTTTATCTTCTAAAAAATTTTTCTTCTGTAATAGAAAAAGTTGCTTTACATATTCCAGTTTATAGTTTATAACTTCCAGAAACGAAATTAAATCTTTTTCGTTTAATTCTTCTTGTTTTGCCTTATATACCTTCTGCAGAGGGTGTGTTGCAGGAAGTATGCCTGTAGCCGGTAGATTCAGGAAAAGCGGATTCAGTGCAAATGCTGAAATTGCAGCATAAGGCAATACATCGGCATCAGTATGAGTTCCTATTGTATCGTTCAACGGAAGTACCTGGATTAATTTCAATCCAACTTTCTGAGCCCAATCAACAACTAATTTCATATCACCAAAATCACCGACTCCAAAACTCTTTTTAGTCCGGATGCTGAAAACAGGTAACCCAACTCCTGCACCTTTCCATGAATTATTTGTGATCCTTACAAAACCGTCCGATAGTTGAACAATTGTTTTCCTGGAATTTATAATGGAGGCAATACGATCAGGTCCTGATTCAAAAAAACGAAAATTATTCATTTCAATATCATAGACTCCATATTTGTAATGGACCTCCCCTTTAACGTTACTTAAATCAGCTTCTGTTGTCCACCAGTTTCCTTCAGTTTGACTCAGTAGCTTCGGTTTATTTGTCGACCAATTCCCCAATTCATTACAATCGCCGATTAGACAAACAACTTCATACTTTTTCAACATAGGCATCTTCACTTTGAATAAATGCGTATATTTTTCAGTAGAAGCAGTTTTAACTTTAAAATGATCATGTTGGAGTAATACTTCCTGAAAAGGAGCCGTCAGGAATACGTTTTCGATACTGCCGGGAGAATTCCATGCATCGATACAGAAAAAATGATCCGTCTTTTCAGGATCCTGTTTTAACTGACGGTCATCACCCCATTCTTCTTCGAATTGATCATTCTTTTCGGAATAGAGGATGTATTTATAGGTCAATAAAAAAGGCACTTTCGAATTAACTTCTATTTCTGCGGACCAGTATTCGGGTGCGTGATAATTGAGTTTTAATGCTTTATTAAAGTCACCATTTCCCAATTCAGGGATATTCCCTGTAACGAGTAATCGTTGACCCCAAAATGTGTAATAAGGTATTTTAAAGTGTATTTTCATAGAGTATTGAATTGAAGACAATTAGGTCATATATATTTATAACATATTTCAAAAGTAATGTTATTTTTTTAAGCTACATTTTGATTTCTTTAAAAAGTCGCAATAATTAATTTCAAACGTTTGCATAAAGATTATAAAATTAGTTAATTGGGTGAATTACGTGTTATGTATTATGTGTTATGTGTTCCGTGTTCCGTGTTCCGTGTTCCGTGTTCCGTGTTTCGTAGCATGATATAATTTTGGTTTATTGGTTGATTAGGTAATTGGGTAATTGGGTAATTGGGTAATTAGTTAATTGATATACATGTTTATTAGTTAGTTGGTTAATTGATTGAATCTGTATAAAAGTAAACTGCTACTGATCAATCGTAAATTCTAAATTGTAAATTGCAAATCCATAAACTGGAGCATAATTTTTTTTTGATATTTCTCTCATAAATATTCATTAAACTTTTAAGAGCTTTTCATGACTCATTTAAAATTTTAATCCGTACTTTTGCAGAAAATTCTCCAAAACTAAAACACACTTCGATTATGTCAGATTCAAGTACAACATTTAAAGTGTTTTCGGGCACAAAAAGTCGTTATCTTGCCGAGAAAATATGCCAGAATTTAGAGTGTCCGTTAGGGAAAATGAATATCCAGCATTTTGCTGATGGTGAATTTGCAGTATCATACGAAGAATCAATTCGCGGTCAATACATTTATTTAATTCAATCCACTTTTCCTAATTCGGATAATTTAATGGAATTGTTATTAATGATTGATGCTGCAAAACGAGCTTCGGCCTACAAAGTAATTGCTGTTATTCCCTATTTTGGCTGGGCACGGCAGGACAGAAAAGACAAACCCCGTGTATCAATCGGAGCAAAACTTATTGCTGACATGTTGAGTGTCGCAGGTGTAGATCGTATTATTACTATGGATTTACATGCCGATCAGATTCAGGGCTTCTTTAACATTCCTGTAGATCATCTTTATGCATCAACTATTTTTGTTCCCTACATCAAATCATTAAAACTTAAGAATCTGGTTATAGCATCACCTGACGTTGGTGGATCTAAGCGTGCAGGTTCATATTCTAAATACCTCGGGGTACCTTTGGTAATCTGTTATAAAACGCGTGAGAAAGCAAATGTGGTTGGAGAAATGACTATCATCGGAGAAGTCTATGGTAAAGATGTCATCATAGCTGATGATATGGTAGATACGGCTGGAACACTTTGTAAAGCTGCCGATTTAATGTTAAGTAAAGGTGCACGAAGCGTACGTGCCATCGTTTCACACGGTGTTATGTCGGGTGAAGCTTCCGAAAAAATTATGCAATCAGGTCTTATCGATATCGCTTTTACCGATTCAATTCCATTCGACATGGAAAAATGTCCTAAAGTAAAAATACTTTCAATTGCCGAAATGTTGGGAAATACAATTTTCAGGGTTCAGGAAAACAAATCAATTAGTGAACAATACCTGCTGTAGTCGGTAGTTAGTAGTCGGTAGTCGGTAGTAAGAAGTCGGTAGTAAGAAGAAGTAAGTAAGTAGTAAGTAGAAAGAAATAAAGAAATAAAGAAATAAAGAAAAAAAGAAAAAGCTCCCGGATCAGTTGATTCGGGAGCTTTTTATGGTATAATCAGAATTATAATGAAATGATTTATGTTCTTTAATTTAGTTACCAAAAAGCAAACTCAGTATAATATGTGAAAGAATAAATGTCTACCTACTACCTCTACCTACTACCTACTACCTACTACCTACTACCTACTACCTCTACCTACTACCTCTACCTACACCGCAAGATCAATCTTTGTCTTCATATTCTTGATTTTTTCATTTTGAATCAACCGAAGCACATCTTTTACTTTAGATGATTTTATGGCAACATATGAAAAATAATCTTTCACTTCCACCATTCCAAGATCCTCTTTTGCAATCATTCCCTTTTTAAACATAAAACCAACAACATCCATCTTGCTCAGTTTATCTTTTTTCCCTTTACCGATATAAAGTGTCGCCCATTCAGGTTTAGGGGGAGCAGAAGTCAATTTAGGCAAAGAGAACGCCATTGGAACAGGAGAAATAAAATCAGGCAAATTTTCATTGACTCCAAGAAGAACAAAAGCTGAACCTTCAGCATCCATTCGTGCTGTTCGACCGTTACGATGTAAAAATTCATCCGAGTGGACAGGTGCATCAAAATGAATGATATTTTTGATTTCGGGTATATCAAGTCCCCTTGAAGCTAAATCAGTGGATATAAATGCAGTACAGCTTCCGTTTCGAAACTTTGACAACGCCCGTTCCCGTTCTGGTTGTTCAAGCTTTCCATGAAAGAATTCGTTTGACAGATGCCGGTTGGTTAAGTATGCATTCACCTTTTCGACCGTTTCACGTTGGTTGCAAAAAATCAGGGATGAATCATTCCCCAAATAGCACAGCAGATTATAGAGCAAATCCATTTTATCATTATTCTCTCCTTTCACAGAATAGATTTTCAATCCTTTAAGCAAATTATCCTTTTCGGAGAAATCAAGCTTTACCGGATTCTTAATTCCTGTAAAAACAGGTATTTCAACAGCATCAGTTGCTGAAGTAAGAAACCTTTTTCTGAGGAATTTAAGTTGGCTGATAATAGCTTCCATTTGGTCTGTAAACCCCATTTCAAGGGATTTATCAAACTCATCGAGTACAAGCATTCTGATACCGTTCACTTCAAAATTATTACGCTCAATATGATCCTGTATTCGTCCCGGAGTGCCGATAAGCAAGGCCGGAGGAACAGCAAGATCACGTTTCTCGCTATTTGAAGGACGGCCACCGAAGCACGTGTTTACTTTGAAACCGGTACCCATACTTCTCCACACCTGTTCTATCTGTTGAGCCAACTCACGTGATGGAGCCAATACCAATGCCTGTACTTTTTGACTGTCAGGATTCAGACTTTCCAATACCGGAAGCAGATAAGCCAATGTTTTGCCGGATCCGGTAGGAGATAAAAGGATTATATCCTGGTCTTTCCCATTTGCTTCAAGAGTAGCCAACTGCATAGGGTTGAGCGACTCAATACCCATGCTTCTCAGCGAGTTATCAATTAATATGGAATTATTTTGCATGTTACAAAGATACGACAATATAATGAATTATTATTTTTTAGAATGTTAGTGCCAATCCGACTTTATTAAGTATATTTTCAACGATCAATCATCAACCTGTAAGGAATCAGATTTCATACCTGTTGAAACACAAAAATCCAGGTTTTCATCGTTAAAACGCATTTGTATCCTTTGACTTCATAGGTACATATTTACGAAAACAGAATTGTTTACGTGATTATGTACTTATAAAACCGGTAATAGAATGTTTTTTGTGTAATCCGTAGTATGTTCATATTTAAGATATAATTCAATTTTTGTATTCGTATATGTCTTTTTCTATCTTCTAACCATTAAAAACATCATATCTGAAAATAAATTGTTACTTTTGTATTTTATCATACTATTCAACTTAATATGGAATATACAACCTTACAAGGAAAATTGATTATGCCCGAATACGGGCGAAATATACAACAGATGGTTTCGCATGCCCTCACGATCGAAGATCGTGAAGAACGTACCCGTTGCGTGAAGACTATTATTAATATTATGGGGAATTTATTTCCTTATTTGCGTGATGTAAACGATTTCAAGCATAAATTGTGGGATCACGTGGCTATCATGTCCGACTTTAAACTGGATATTGATTTTCCATATGAAGTATTATTGGAAGAGAACCTATATACCCGCCCGGAAATAATACCATATAAAAATTCAAGAATACGTTATCAGCATTACGGACGTACTTTGGAAGAAATGATTGAAAAAGTAGCGGTTTATCCTGAAGGGGAAGAGAAAAACGAATTAATCCGTTTGATTGCCAATCAAATGAAGAAATGCTTTCTCACCTGGAACAAAGAAGTGGTTGATGACCGTAAAATATTTGATGACTTACGTGAACTGTCAAAAGGCAAACTCGATATTTCTGAAGATTTCTTTAAATTAGTTGAATCGAGAGATGTATTATTCAACAAGAAAAACAAACCCAAGAAAAAGAAATAAACGCTGTGTTCCGCGTTCTATGTTCCGCGTTCCACATCTTGTGTATCTGGTTGAAGAAAGGATTGGAAAACATCAATAAGCAGGAATTATTTCTCTCATTTGTCTTGTATCACTTTATCCAACATACATAATTACAAAAATATGTCCTCTTTTCAAATAGAAGGCGGCCGTCGACTATCAGGCTCTATCACTCCGCAAGGAGCCAAGAACGAAGCATTACAGGTTATTTGTGCTGTTTTGTTGACGAATGAGACTGTAACAATAAGCAATCTTCCGGACATTCTGGATGTCAATAACCTGATAAACTTATTAGGTGACATGGGTGTTGATGTCAAACATATAAGTTACGACACCTATTCATTCAAAGCTTCAACTATCAATTTAGAGTATCTTCAAACTGACGATTTTTATCGCCAGAGTGCATCCCTTCGTGGTTCAGTAATGCTTGTCGGGCCAATGGTAGCACGATTTGGAAAAGCTATTATTCCAAAACCGGGAGGTGATAAAATTGGACGCCGTAGGCTTGATACCCATTTTTTAGGCATTCAGAAACTGGGAGCTGATTTTCATTATGATGATGCTACGAAACGTTACGAAATAGAAGCTAAAAAACTTACCGGTTGCTATATGTTGCTTGATGAAGCATCGGTTACCGGTACTGCCAATATCCTGATGGCTGCTGTTATGGCAGAAGGAACTACTACAATTTACAACGCAGCATGCGAACCTTATCTCCAGCAACTTTGCCGGATGCTGAACAGTATGGGTGCAAAAATTACAGGAGTAGGATCGAATTTACTTACTATAGAAGGTGTAAAAACACTTTCGGGATGCAGCCATCGCATCTTGCCTGATATGATTGAAGTAGGTAGTTTTATAGGAATGGCTGCTATGACTTCTTCCGAAATTACCATCAAAGATGTAGCATATAACGAATTAGGCATGATCCCGTATAGTTTCCGACGCATGGGAATAATTTTGGAACAAAGGGGAGATGATATTTTTATTCCTCAACAGGATAGTTACAGAATCGAATCGTTTATTGACGGATCCATTATGACAATAGCCGATTCACCCTGGCCTGGACTTACTCCCGACTTGCTGAGTGTTTTTTTGGTGATTGCAACTAAAGCTCATGGAAGTGTTCTGATTCATCAGAAAATGTTCGAAAGCAGATTGTTTTTTGTGGATAAACTTATTGATATGGGTGCACAAATTATACTTTGCGATCCTCACCGTGCTACTGTAATCGGCCAGGGCGGTCATATCCGTTTACGGGGTTCTGTAATGAGTTCGCCGGATATTCGTGCAGGAATCGCCCTTCTTATTGCAGCACTTTCGGCAGAAGGAACCAGTGTGATTCACAATATTGATCAGATTGACCGTGGCTATCAGAATATAGAAAAACGGTTGAATGCTTTGGGAGCTAATATAATAAGGATCTAAAGTATTTAGAATTTTAGAATTTAGAATTTACCCTTTAATATTAAAGACTGCTCATTTATGGACAGTCTTTTTTCTTTTCATTCTGCATTTACTATTTTGTAAACATATTTTCAAGACCAGACATAGGGTTAACGTACATTCTCCAGTGCCGTCTGTTAATTTTACGACGTGATGGCCTTCCATATTGGCCCGGTCAGAACGGTCCGGCTGCCATGTCCACGGACCATATCAAATGCATGGTATCGCCGGGAATTACACCGGCTCCCATTAATGCGGCATTGCAGTGCCAGTCCATATTTCGCTTATTTGCGCAAAATCTTTTTCATTATCGTTTCGTCTTTGGTGGAAATTCTTATTAAATAACTTCCTGTGGTTAAATTCTCTATGCAAATCGGCTGATTCGATTGTATATTACGCATAGATATTAATTTTCTTCCCTGTAAATCAATAATTTCAACATTTGCTTTACCCAAAATTCCACGAATAGAAATGTAATTACCGGCAGGATTTGGGAAAATGTTTACATTGTCTGTCATTGTTTTACTTATATCAGTGCTAATGCCATTCTGATATAGGTATAAAACCTCTCCTACTGACAATGCTTTATTGTAAATACTAAATTTATCAATTGAACCCAACCATGTAGGATCGCTGGTGTAACCACTTCTGCCCAGGTACGCATAATTAAGGATTATGTTCGAGAGGCTGTTTGAACCACTAAGGCTTGATGTGCCAACATTAACTCCATCAACATAATATGAAATATCAGTTGAGGTAATCACACCTGCTACGAAATGGGAAAGACCGTCATCCATTCTGGCAGAACTCACATAACTTTCTGCATTCCAGGGAGCAGTCGTATTTCCACACGAAATGGCAGCCCTGCTTGAATTATCGGGACGAGCTACCGAAATAAAACACCCATTGGACCCCATGTCATTCAGTGTGTTGCCAAAATAACAAAGCATAGTATTTCCGGTATTTGTACCAGTTTTGGATGTAAACCAGCCTGCCATTGTAAATTCAGAATATGCTGATATTCCCAGTTGACTTGCCGGAAGTTCAAGGTATTGACCAGCTGCATCCATTTTAAGAGCATTGTTAGTAATAGTAGCTCCTCCACGTAAAATACCATTGGCAGTGCCAACTACATCATTTGCCGTACCATCATCGAATTTCCATTGATGCGTAAGATTCACATTACCAGGATTTACAGGCTGTACAACAGGAGGTGCAGGAATATTGAATGTAGTATCTCTGATCACCGTTCCATGTCTGATAATATTACCCGGTCCGGGCAAATTCATAAATACAGACCAATTGTATAAATCCGTGCTGTTGGCATATGCGGCAGGTCCATACATCGGGTCAACATACATTCTCCATGTGCCATCGGTTAATTTTATAACGCATGGACCTTCCATATTTGCCCAGTCAGAGCGGTCAGGTTGCCAGGTCCACGGTCCGGTTATAGTTGGTGCGGTGGCATGTCTGAGATTTGGGGTGGTTTTAATAAAACAATGATAAACATTGTTGTATTTAACAATTTGTCCATCCAGATAAACTGCTCCGATACCTATATCAACAGGTGCGCTCCATTTTGTCAGAGTAGTATCAAGAGCTGTAAAAAGGTAAGGCCGGAGGTCACTTTTAGCTGATGAACAATGGACAATAAAGCGAGGCGTTTTGTTGTCGTCAACAACCCACTCAGGTGCCCAGGAATTTTTTACACCGCCACCGATAGTGTCTGTCGATATCGAAGGAAGGCTTGTCCATGTTTTCAGATCATTACTGTATGCCATGCCTACAATATTTTCGTATGCATATGGATTGTTGTAAGGTGGTGCGGTAAATACAATATAATACCTGCCGTCTGTGTATTTCATAATACTGGGGTCGCGTAGTGAACAGCCGGCCGGACCGCTGTAGAGAGTATTAGAATATAGATTGTAGTTCAAAGCGTCAGTTGAGGTGTAAATCTGAAGCTTCATTCCGTTTGCATCATCTCCGGTAAATGTAGCAAAAATATAGGTTGGCTGCGAGGTTATTAACAGTGATGATTCTGAAAAGTTTTGCTCCAAAATAAAGAATAAAAATAACAGCGTGAGTAGGAAGTTGAAGTTTTTCATATGTGAATTTTTCAGGGTTTTGGCCCGTTTATTAGCAAATAATTTTTGTAACCTTTTTATGAGGCTTTTTGGTTTAGAGAACATCGTTTTAATTTTACAAACTATCATTGCAACAACCTAGTAATCTTTATATTACAGAATATGTAAGTATCAATTCTTAATGATGGGGGTTTATAAACACAATATTATCTAAGCAAAATCTCTTTTTTTATTACTGTTCCGTCTTTTGTCAGGATTTTTACGAAATAACTTCCGGAAGCTAAGTTTTTTAACCCAATTTGCTGATTAGAAATCACATTGCGGGTAAATAATAACCTTTTACCCTGCAAATCCATAATTTCTACATTTGCAATCCCTGAAATACTGCTAATAGCAATGTAATCAGTTGCCGGATTTGGAAAAATGTTTACTTTGTCCACCTTTACTTTTTTTACATCAGTATTAATATTGCCCTGATATAGATATAAGACTTCTCCTGCCGACAAAGCCTTGTTGTACAAACTAAACTTATCAATTGAACCTAACCAGGTCGGATCACTGTTATAACCACTTTTCGCCAGATAAGCATAATTCAGTATGATATTGGCAAGGCTGTTCCCACTTGCAAGCGTGGTCGTTCCAATACTATCTCCATCAATAAAGAATGAAATGTTCGTAGCCGTAATCACACTTACTGCCTGATGCAATTTTCCGTCGTCAATTTCAACAGAATTTACATAACTTTCAGCATTCCAGGGGGCTGTCAGGTTGCCACATGAAATTGATGCACGACTTACATTATCAGCCCGGGCCACGGATACGAAACAACCATTTGAACCCATATCGTTGTATGTATCTCCCAAATAATACAGCATGGTATTTCCGGTATTAGCTCCTGCTGCTTTTGAGGTAAACCAGACTTCTGTCGAAAGAGCCGGATAGCCGGTAATACCTAATTGCGCAGCTGGTAGGGCAAGATATTGGCCTTGTGATGTTGTTTTGAGTGCCTTGTTTTCAATAATGGCTCCCCCGCATAATGTCCCATGTGCGGTTCCGATAACATCGTTGGCCGTGCCATCATCAAAAGTCCATTGATGGGTCAGATTAGCGGTGTCCGGATTCACGGGTTTTACGGGCGGGGCTACAGGCTTCACTGCATTTACATCATAGTGAAACCAGTCCACATCAACAGTGCCACTTTCTGCCGATAAATTATAGGTAAAGATACCTATTCTGTCACCACGGTAATCTCCCCATGTGAGTGGATAAGTACTTCCAAACGATACGAAAGTATTACTGTCCGTACTGAATGAATATTGAGCATTACCGTCTAATCCCCAAACTGATTTTAAATATATAATCGTGTCGGTAATGGCTTTCCCCACGGTTTCAGTTCCATTGTTATTAAAAGTGATATAGCGGATACCAGAAACCTGTTTAATCCCAAAAGTGGAATATGTACCGGCATAATGGCAAATTCCGGCAACCTGGCCATCGGCCATTTGGCTAATATGTATTTTAGCCACGGCTTCACACCACTGTGTTTTCATACTTCGTTGGGTAATTGTATTTCCTACCCCGAAGAGAAGCCCTTTACCTGTCACCGTAATCGGTTTGAATGCTTTAAGCCTTAAGAAACCCGGACGTTCGGTAAGAGACCATTTATCGGCCCGTGGCTGATAATTCCACTCCCACTGTACGGCCGGAGCGGAATTTTCAAATTCATCATTGGTCTGCATAAAACAATTCTTATTACTCTTTAGTGGCATTTTTGCCGACCAAACCATATTACCTATTCCATCTGTTCCAACTGTACCAACAATCGGCCATTCATTTACCCATGTTACCGGCAATAAACTGGCGGGTCGTCCTTCCCACGCTCCGGTGCCATGATGGGTAAAAAACTCCCATTCACCTGTTGGAATCTGAATAAGACCACCCTGATTTGGTTCCTGGTCCCTTGATGCATTTACATGGATAATTTGTGTTATTTCATATGGACCATAGATATTCTTGGAACGCTCCATCATCATTACCCGGCCTTCGGTTTTTACTTCACTAAAGAAATGGTAGTACCAACCGTTTATCTTATACAGTTTATTGGCTTCACTACCTGCAGACTGGTGAATGATGGAGTCTGATGTTAAATCAAGGCTTTTCCCATCGGAGGCCATTTTGAACAGGTGGATTTTATAATTATCAGCGAAATTTGTGGCGATAAAGTACAACTGTCCGTCATCGTCTAAAAAGCTACAACAGTCGTCCCAGCCTGTCACTTTCCAGAACGAGGTCAGCGGCTCCCAGGGTCCGGCAGGATTGGTGGCGGAACTCATGAAGAAACCATCATCGGGTGTTCCAAAATATATCCAGAACTTACCTTTGTAATAACGAATGGAACCTGCCCATACCCCATGACCGTAACGGTTCATTTTGTCCCAGTTGTAATCAGCTCCCATCAGGGTTACATCATTTATCACATGGCTTAAAATTTCCCAGTTTACGAGGTCTTTGGAATGAAGAATGACTACTCCGGGCGAATACTGGAAAGTAGAAGATATGGCATAATAGTCGGAATCTACGCGTATAGCATCAATATCGCTGTAATCAGCCGGAAGCACAAAATTACAGTAAGTACCATCGTGTTGGTCTCCCCATTTTCCGGGTGTCTGACCAAATGCCATGTTAACTATAAAAATCAAATAAAGCAATTTAATGTGTTTCATGTGTTCATTTTCTATTCTCTATATTATGGTCACTTAGCTTGTCCCTTGAAAAAAGGGAGTACCCGATAAGAAAATATCATCTTCTTTGGAGCATTGTGTGCATGTTCGTTTCATGCGTTAATTACTTAGGTTTTATCATGTTAAAATAATTGTTTATATGTAATATATTGCTATTTAATGTATTTATTGCATCAATAAAAATAATCACTAATAAATATCCGAAATATATTCAATTTTATTGATTATGAAAAAGTTATTTCCAGAGGTCACTCATAGATTAGATTTTTTGAGTATCTTTCTAATTGCAAAAAACACTTTTACTATTCTAATTCACACAGATATTAATTGTACAAATATACCGGATTATAAAAAAACACAGGATGAAAAAACAATCAATTATTAGGATATTCCATTTTTTAAGTCTTCATAAATCAATAATTAATAAAGAAACAAGACAATTGTTTGAAATATTTTTAGTCAGATTTTATTTTTATGAGTTAGTAGCAAAAACTGTATTGAATTAAACTTTTATATCATTCATGTTGTTCTATTAGTGATAAAAATCATATTCATCCGACACATTAAACAATGTCAATTAAGAGGATAATTTAAAAAATCAGGAGGAACAACTATGCTGGACAAAAAAATCACCGATTTATTGTATAGTCAAATCAACAAGGAATTTTATTCTTCGTATTTGTACCTGGATATGTCTAATTATTATATTGAAAAGAACCTGAGTGGTTTTGGAAACTGGTTTTCAATTCAGGCTCAGGAAGAACACGAACACGCGATGTTGTTTGTAAAATACTTGTTGAACAACAGTGAAAAAGTGGTGTTTGAAGATATTGCAGCACCAGACAAAAATTACAAAGATTTCAAACAACCCCTGGAAGGTTCACTTGAACATGAAATTTTTATTAGCGCATCAATTAATACAATCTATGCAGAAGCATATATTTTGAAAGATTTCAGAACAATGCAATTTCTTGATTGGTTTGTAAAAGAACAGGGTGAAGAAGAAAAGAATGCCGATGCTTTATGCAAACGCTTTGATTTGTTTGCAACTGATGCACGTGGTTTGTATTTATTGGATGCTGAGCTTGGCAGTAGGGTATTTAAAGCACCATCGTTGGTAATTTAACAGATCAGAATAGATCCTATTTAAAGTAAACGCTTCCGTGAAACTATCTCAGAAGCGTTTACTTTATACATGAAAACCTATTTCTGTTTAATTTTTTACGAACACAATTTTTTCAGATCCTTTATTGACAATTTCATTAAAATAGTATTTAATTTTAGAGTATTCTGAAGCGTCATACACCGGTTCTTTAAAATAATAGATCATTGAAACACTGATTTTTTTGTCATTTTCTGCGGTTGTATAATCAAATTCAAACTGATCGTTATTGATCTTGTCATTGGCAGGTAAAAAGTCAACTTTATAGCCATCCGGTATAGTAATTTCCGAGAATGCACTTGTTTTATGAGGATAGATCATATCGATAGGATATGAACGGTTAGGCTGTTTAAGTGGACTATCTGCAATGATTTCGTGGAGGAAAGGGGAAACATAAATCTTATTATTCACTTTTTCGGGCTTGTCATTAATGCTGTATTTTAAAATATAAGGCATTTTGATATCATTTTGATTTTTCACAATAATGGATGAATCGACTACCGAATAGCCTTTATTCAACAGATATTTATTTATAATGTGCGTATTTGTACCATAATCAGTGCGATTATCCAACGCTGAATATTCTGTTGAAGAGCTTTGAATAACTGCATTCTGCGTTGAATCAGAGACAGTAATCATTATAGCTTTCTGTGTTTTGGTTGGAATAACAGTTTGAAGACCCACCCACTCTACTTTATCTTTCTGAATAATCAAACCTTTGTCATTAATACATTTTTCGGGAATTCTATCGTTTTTTGAAAGTGGATTGGTGGCATCCGAAAGGACCTTTTTACCATCAATATCGGCCATTATGACTATATAATTAAAAAAATGAGTAAAAGGATAATCGTATTTTATCTTTCCATTATCACGGGTACTAAGAATTACCGGTACTGCTTTGATCCCTACAGCATTCAATAATCCGATTGCAAACAAATTTATATCGGCATTATTCCCGTTTTTATCTTTTTGAAAAGCTCTGGGACTTTTGGAAGCATATTTATCATTTAGTTTATTCCAGGTAAAATTAGCTTTTACAAAATCCAGTATGGAATCAAATTTTTGTTGAGCAGGTAATAGAGACAAACTTTTCAGTTCAAATATTTTTGAAGCTATGCCTTCACTTTTTCTTGCAAATCCGCCAAAATCTTCATTTTTGATAAGATCTTTAATCATTTCGGGCCAGGTAGTTATGACATTTTTCGATACGCCATCCTGATCAATTACTTTAGAAAGCTGGAAATTCAGTTTAACAAGATAGTCATCGTCTGACGAAATAAATTCTTCATCCTTGAATCCGGGCAAATTTCTCATAACAAACTCATAATCCAGATCCTTAAATTTTGTACTACCATATTGTCGCTCCATTAAGGGATCTTCATATGTTTTTTGTGAATCGAATTTATTTGCTCCCTGTAATAGCCATGTATATTGATAAAAAGGAATCATCTTTGTTAAGTATCTGCTGTAAATAACAGGAATCTTCCATTGGAAATTCCAGTTCCTTAATTTGAATAAATACTCTGAACTTATTTTGTATCGATATTCAATTATGGAACCTACTTTAACATTTGGCATGGCAAATTTCTTAATATTCCAATACTTATTTATTTTTTCGTCGTGACAGGTATTTAAATCCAGATCTGTTCTGCTAAAAACACCATTTTCAAAATTATAAGTGCATGCTTCTACATCGTAAACATTTTCGTAAATTTCACCTTCCCCATAAAAAGGAATTTCAATATTTGCATATTTAATGCCGGCTTCATTAAGGACTTTTATACGGGTGGTTCTTTCGTAAATAATTTCGAATTCGTCGTTTATTCTTGAAAAATAGGATTGTCCGTCATCACTGATTACAACGGCTTCGGCCGATTTGTCCTGAGGATCGGATTTGTAATCAATATCGTCTTTTCCGACTTTTCCATACTCATTATTAAAAGTTTGGGCCTTCAGTATTGTCTGCAAACTAAAAAGAAGCATTACAAATAAAAAGAATTTTTTCATGATTAGTCTTGTTTTTTGGTTACTATATAGGTGTAGTTTTCAATATCATAAACTGTTCTAATAAATTTAAAAAAATCCTTGTAAATGGAGACTGGATATTCGCCTGCATTTAAAACTAAACTTTTATAGACTTCAACGGTATTGTTTTTCTGAACAAACCGGATTGAATAATTACCGAAAGGAGAATTAATACGTTGATCTTTCGGCATAACTGCTAACTGACAACCAACCGGTAGCTGATAGAAAATGGAATCCTGTTTATTTACAGGGAAATTCAACTGTACCGGATTCTTCCGGTTTTTGGGATCTGTAAACGGTGGGATTGAGAATGGTATTAATTGAATAAGAAGTTCATCACCATATTTTTTAAAGAGTTTATCTGCTTTAGCAGTATAGTCCAGGGTGATAAAAGTTGAATCCCTGTTAGCGGGAATTATATGATAATCAATCATGTCAAAACCTGCTTCGATGAAATAATCCCTGATATACTGATTTTTTTTTGACTCGCTTTCTGATCTTGATAAATCAGATAGATTTTCGAATAATTCACCTTTCACAACATTATGAAAACTTGCAGTTATCTCATTTCCGGTTTCAGAACCTACATGAATGAAGCGTGATTCCAGAACATCGTCCGTAGAAAGTGCAGGTGTTTGTTTAAAATGACTATTCTCTTTATCAATCAAAAATGCCTGGCGATTTTGTGTAAATGTGCCTAAATAATTGAACGGTCCTTCACTGGTACAATCTAACCAAAGAGTATCATTTGTCAGGGGTACACACAGAATTATATGATCGAACTGTGGGGAAGGGAAATTCTTATCAATCTTCTTAATCAAATCACCTGATTCGACATCTGTATAGAAAGAAGGAATTCCTATATATTTCAATACAGATTTAAAATAATTCGTTAATCCTTTGCAATCACCGTATTTATTTATGGCAACATAACTGGCCGGATATGGTTTCATTCCTCCGGTTTCAATTGAAATATTAATGTAACGGGTAGCATCCTGCAAATAATGGTATAAGAGTTTTATTTTTTCTTTATCATTTTTAACCCCGGTGATCAGTGAATTAATATGTTGTTTTTCTTCTTCCGGTAAATCACTTAATCCGTCAAGTAATCTTGCTTCCCAGTTTCCATACGATTTCCAGGAACTAAACGATCCTTCCTGATCGAATTTAAATTTTTCGGGAACTATAAAGACATTAGGGATATAGGTATCCATATCAGGGGAGAGAATTTCGGATTCAATTTGTTTAGTATAAGAGGCTTTCCATCGATATTTTATTCTGTTATCAATAGTATCGGTTTTTATACTATCAATATGTTGTTTGGAATAAAAAAACATATAGTCACGAGGAATATCGAGAGTTAAAGTAGCATTTACTATTGGAATATCATAATAAATTACAGGTCTCCAATCATCCAGATAAAAAAATTCTGTTTCCTGTAACTGATAAGAATAAAAAATTGTATACGGATAGACATTATGGTTCAGGGTAAATTCTTTCACAAAATAATCATCGTAAAATGAACCTTCCGTAATTAAACTTCGATCTTTGATATCCCCCGATTTAAGTTTTTTGACAATAATCCCGTCTTTATCTTTGAGATAAGCTTCAATTTTAGAAACTTTTTTCATCTTTGAATACGGGATGCTTATTTCTGTATACTTCTCCCCTGACCTGTTATTAATCCTGAGTTCATAACTCCGGGTAATATAAAGTTTACTGTTTTTTACTGTCAGATCGGTTTGTTGATTGACAAGTACTGCATCAGGAATTTCTGCATAAACCTGAATAATATTAAAACAGACAATTAATATCAAACTTGATTTTATAAATTGAAAAATCGTTTTATGTTTCATTCTAACAAGCCATACTTTATCTATAGACATTTATAATTCCATGATTTAAATATTAAATCAGTACTCAATACATTAACTATTTTAAAGAAATAGACTGTATTTATTAGACTTTGCAAATCTATAAAAAAGTGTTGATTTAATAAATTTTATTTCTATTTATTTTTAAGAAAAATGATTAATACTTTAATGCAATCGATTTTAAGTAAGTATTTATTTATAGGGATGGATTATATCTAATTTAAATCTGAATTTTAAAGAGAGATGATCAACAATATAAACAACTGTTTTATAATTTATATCAGGCTATTAAATCTAATAAAAAAGATAAAGACACATAAATGTATCTTTATCTTTTTTATTTAATCCAACAATAAAACCAGAGTTAATTAATTATTCCCGAATATATCTTCGGCATTTAACAGCAGATCGACATATTGGGCTCTTTTATAAACAAAAGGATTTTTTACAAGTTTGTTTTTCGACAGTTTCCCTCTAAAATCATCCAGACAGTTATAGTTTTTTTCTTCCATCCATTCCACCAGTTCATTTTTCATTTTACTGATTTGAGGAAAACCGTTTTTATAGATGGTACTCACAACCTGAACACTCGATGCACCGGAAAGAATCAGCTTTATGACATCTGCACCAGTAAAAATCCCATGACTGCTACAAATATCAGCTGTGATATTTTGATATAAAAGGCCGGCAAATCTCAATGATTTTTTATAATCACCCTGATGACTGAAATTGTATTTTTTAATGTGTTTTTCATTTTCAATATCAATATCAGGCTGGAAGAACGAATTAAAAAGGACAAATGTATTTACACCTTCCTTATCAAGGCGTTTAATCAAATTCAACGTATTGGTATAATCCGGACTTAATTTTATACTTATTGGGATCGTGATATTCTGCTTAATTTCATTTACAATACTGATCTGCTCATTTTCAATATCATCTGAATCACGATCAAAATCCAAAAGGTTCGGATAGAAGTTCAATTCAATTCCATCAACTCCGGTTTGACTAATCAATTTAGCATACTCTACCCATGTTTCAATATTAACCGCATTTAAACTGGCAATAAGTGGAATAGAAACACTTTCTTTTGCTTTTCTTAAATTCGACAAATGTTCATCGGGTCCTGCATAATCAAATTGAGGATGAATAGTGAGCATTTCAGCATAGATATTATTAAATTCCGTCAGTTTTTCATCGAATTGCAAACCTTCAAGTTGAATTTGCTCTTCAAATAACGATTTATAAACAATGGCAGCTGCCCCCTGATCTTCTGCTTTTTTAAGGTTATCTGTTTTTGTAACCAGATTAGAAGCTCCTACAACTATGGGATTATCGATTTCAATTCCCATAAATTTAGTCTTTAAATTTTTCATTTCAGTAAAATTATAAAAGTTTACTTTAATCATTTTCAATAAAAATCAACATGTATAAAACCGAGTTAAAACAGTAAATCAAAATCAAAATCAAATCAGCATACATTGTCAATTTAATGGGTACTAATTTCATTAATAAGTCATTCACATCTTATTATGAATACTTTATTACTTCTACGGGGCAGCTTTCAGCGGCTTCGATGATATCCTTCTCATATTTTGAAAAGTCGACACCATCAATTACCAATGCTTCGCCATCCATTTTAAACACTTCAGGACAAATAGCTTCACTCAATCCGCATCCTGTGCATCCTTCTTCAATCCAAACTTTCGTTATAGCCATAATTTCATCGTTTTTTAATTATTTATAAAAAAAATAAATTCGTAATTTTCCAACAACCTGAAATTCACTTATTCCTGATTCCAATCATAGAACCGGGTACTACCCATTCGTCAAATTGCTGTTCAGTCATAAATCCTAATTCCAAAGCAGCTTTTTTAAGACCTGTATTATCTTTAAGTGCTTTTTTGGCAATCATGGCTGCTTTATCATATCCGATATGTGGATTTAATGCAGTCACAAGCATCAGTGAATTATTAAGATTCACGTTGATTTTTTCATAATTAGGTTCAATACCTGCAACACAGTGATCATTGAATGACCGGCATGCATCCCCAAGAAGTGAAGCCGATTCAAGCAAAGCACTTATCATTACAGGTTTAAAAACATTTAATTCAAACTGTCCATTTGAACCGGCAATGGAAATGGTGGTATCGTTTCCCATTATTCTGGCACAGACCATGGTTAATGCTTCTACCTGAGTGGGATTCACTTTGCCCGGCATAATGGATGAACCGGGTTCATTAGAAGGAATATAGATTTCTCCGATTCCGGATCTGGGTCCGGAAGCTGACAGCCTGATGTCATTTGCAATTTTCATTAAAGATACAGCCAATTGCTTAATTGCCCCGTGAGTTTCGACAATTGCATCATTGGAAGCCAAAGCTTCGAACTTGTTTTGAGCCGTAATAAAGGGCAGTTTTGTCAGTTCGGATATAACTGAAGCTACTTTCTCCCCGAACCCCTGAGGGGCATTTAAACCCGTTCCTACAGCTGTTCCTCCTATAGCTAATTCAGATAAATGCGGCAAGGAATTTTTCAATGCGTTTAATCCGTGTTTTAACTGGGAAGCATATCCCGAAAATTCCTGTCCCAAAGTAATTGGTGTAGCATCCATTAAATGAGTCCTGCCGATTTTTATGACATCTCCCAGTGTTTTTGATTTTTCAAGGAATGTATTTTCAAGGATTTCGATGGACGGAATGGTAATTTCCACCAGTTTTCTGTAAGCAGCCATTTGCATGGCGGTAGGGAAAGTATCGTTAGATGATTGCGACATATTTACATCGTCATTTGGATGGATCAGGCGATTCCCTATACCTAATTTATTACCTTGCAAAACATGCGACCGGTTAGCAATTACCTCATTACAATTCATATTGGTATGAGTTCCCGAACCGGTTTGCCAAATCACTAACGGGAACTGGTCATCGAGTTTCCCCTGAATAATTTCATCACAAACTTCAGAAATCAGATTCAATTTAGTTTCGGATAACAATTCAAATCCGGCATTGACAATTGCGGCAGCTTTTTTTAAGTATCCAAAAGCATGAATAATTTCAACAGGCATAGAAGCAGCAGGTCCTATCTGGAAATACGAGAGCGAACGTTGGGTTTGAGCGCCCCAGTATTTATCTTTAGGTACCTGAACATCACCCATAGTATCTGTTTCTGTCCGAAATTTCATAATTTTATTTATTAAATATTTACATTAATTTTCATTCCGTTTTTTGGGCGAATCAACTCAATTGAAACCAAAAATTTAATATTTCTTTTAAAACAAATTCACCCCCTCCATTTGTTCATTTGAATAAGATAATCTCTTAGAGAATGTACAATTTATTCATTTACAATTTATTCATTTACAATTTACAATTTGTCGCTTTCATAAGTTATAAATTAACTCTCAAATTAGGAATTAACCAATTAACTATTCAACCAATCAACTAATTAACCTATTAACATAATCATTAGCCCGGAACGCAGAACGCAGAACGCAGAACCATTCAAACAATCACCAATTAACCAATCAACAAATATAGGATTATCCTAAACAATTATTCCAAATCTTTGTTTCAATGTGTAATAAGAATTAACAACTTTAAATCAATAAAGTATTCAAATGTTGGCACAGAACACAACCATATGGCCATTTATTGCTTTTGCAGTCATCGTATTTTCCCTGATCGGAATTATGATCGGGCTTTCGTATGTACTTGGGGAAAGACATATGGAAAAAACAACCAATGAACCTTATGAATCGGGAATTCCACCTACCGGTGATGCACGTTTACGTTTTTCATCGAGCTTTTATCTTATTGCCATGTTCTTTGTAATTTTTGATCTGGATGCCGCATTCATCATGCTTTGGGCAGTTTCATTCCGCGAACTTGGATTACCGGGATATATCGGGATAGTGATATTCATTGCCATATTGATGGTTTTACTGGTTTATGAATTAAGCATTGGTGCACTTGATTTTGGTCCAAACGGAAAAAGAATTTTGAAATTTAAAAACAGAATGAAATGAAATATTCACTTATAAAACCAGGTGCCGGAAACTTTGATATTGAAAAAGAGCTGACCGATGAGAACCTTTATAAAACTGTTTTATTCGGGAAGCTGGACGAAATGGTTGCCTGGGGAAGAAAAAATTCTATCTGGCCTTTTGGATTTGGCCTTTCGTGTTGTTTTGTTGAAATGGCGACATCTCTAACAAGCCGGTATGATCTGGCACGCTTTGGTGGCGAAGTAATCCGCAGCACACCCCGTGAAGCTGACGTCATGATTATTGCCGGTACGGTATTCATAAAAATGGCTCCCATAATATTAAGACTCTATGAACAAATGATGGCTCCTAAATGGGTCATTTCGATGGGGTCGTGTGCCAATTCTGGGGGCATGTATGATATTTATAGTGTGGTACAGGGAGTGGATAAGATATTACCTGTGGATGTCTACGTTTCAGGTTGTCCTCCCCGTCCGGATGCTTTCATGGAAGGGTTGCTTTTATTACGCGAATCGATTGGAAAAGAAGAACGGCCATTGAGTTGGGCAATAGGACCGCAGGGTGTTCATCAAATGATTAAACCCAGCATGCGGGATTTGAAGCAGGAAGAAAGAAGTAAAATGGGGAATATACGTCCAATGAATGAAATCTGAATGATGGGGTGAATGATGTGATGATGTGAAGATGTGGTGATGTGGTGATGTGAAGATGTGAAGATATGGTGATGTTGAGATTTGAAGATGTGTTGAAGTAGTGAAATGTAATTTTGGTTCAATTAAAATTGTAAATTATCCGGTATGAATGAAGGATTAAATCTATTATTTAAATCAGACATAAATGTATTATCAGAACTGAAAACCCGGTTCGGTGATCAGATCATTTCAACTATCCAATCGACCAACGATGAAACATTAACTATCTGGATTGAAAAAATAAACCTTTTAAAGGTTATAAATTATTTAAAAACAGGGATAATCCTTCCGTTCAGGATGCTTTATGACCTGACAGCTATTGATGAAAGAACCAGAAAGAACCGCAACAATCAGCCTGAAAGTGATTTTACGGTTGTTTACCACCTTACTTCGTTTGAACGGAATGAAGATCTCCGCATAAAAGTTGCACTTCCTGAGAACGACCTCACAATTCAAAGTATTACAGGTATATGGGAATCATCTAACTGGTATGAACGGGAAGTTTTTGATATGTTTGGCATCAATTTCGAAGGTCATCCGGGATTAACCAGAATCCTTATGCCAAAATCATGGGAAGGCTATCCATTACGCAAGGATCATTATGCGAGGGCAACAGAACAGGATCCCTTTGTTCTGACAGAAATCATGCGAACCGCTAAAGATAAAGAGCTTACTTTTAAACCTGAAGAGTATGGATTGGAAACTTCGAGCGATGACAGTGATTTTATGTTTCTGAATGTTGGTCCTCAACATCCCGGGACACACGGATTGTTACGGCTTGTCCTGCAACTTCACGGTGAAGATATTGTCAATATTATTCCTGATATAGGTTTCCATCACCGCGGTGCGGAAAAAATGGGTGAAAGGCAGACATGGCATACTTTTATACCCTATACCGACAGGATTGATTACCTGAGCGGAGTAATGAATAACCTTGCCTACCTGCTTTCCGTTGAAAAACTCGCCGGGATAGAAGTTCCTGACAGAGCCGGTGTGATCCGTATCATGATGAGCGAGCTTTTCCGCATTGCCAGCCATTTAGTATGGTTAGGCACATTTGCACAGGATATGGGACAAATGTCGCCGGTGTTTTATGCTTTTAACGATAGGGAACGGATTTTTGATATTGTCGGAGCAATTACCGGCGGACGCATGCATCCTTCCTGGTTTCGCATTGGCGGAGTAGCCCACGACTTACCGGACGGCTGGGAAAACCTCGTGCAGAATTTTGTAAATTATTTTCCAAAACGACTGAAAGAGTTCGAGAATGGCATCATTAAAAACCGGATTTTTAAAGCCCGAACAGTAGGGATTGGTGTTTATACAACTGCTGAAGCCATAGATTGGGGAATAACAGGCTCCGGACTTCGTGCTACAGGTTTTGATTGGGATTACCGCAAAAAAAGACCTTATTCAGGGTTTGAAAACTTTGAATTTGACATTCCGCTTGGTAAAAATGGTGACTGTTACGACCGGGCTTTGGTTCGAATGGGGGAAATGCGTCAGAGTCTGAGAATCATACAACAATGCATAAAGAATATGCCTGCAGGATATTATAAATCCGGTCATCCTCTGGCTATTCCGCCACGAAAAGATAAAACCATGGTAGATATTGAAACTTTAATCCATCATTTTGTAGGTGTATCATGGGGTCCGGTTATTCCGGCAGGCGAAGCCATGGTTCCCATTGAAGCAGCTAAAGGAAGTAATGGGTATTACCTGATAAGCGATGGAAGTTCATCCTCGTACCGTTCAAGGATAAGAACTCCTTCATTTCCCCATATTCAAATGTTGCCTTTCATCAGCAAAGGATATACAATCCCCGATTTACTTGCAATTCTGGGAGCCATGGATTTTGTACTGGCTGATCTGGACAGGTGATTGTGTTCCGTGTTCCGCGTTTCGCGTTCCGGGCTAATGATTATGTTGATCGGATAATCGGGTGATTGGTGAAATGTTAATTGGTTGATTGGTGATTGGGTTGTGAGTTCAGTGTTCAGTGTTCCGGCTAATGATTATGTTGATCCAGTAAACGGGTCGTCACTTCGTTCCGTTGGTTAACTGATGATTGGTTGATTAAATGTTTACAACTTTTGAGACCATCAAATTGTAAATTGTAAATGAATAAACTGTAAATAAATTTATGTTATCGGAAGAAGAAAAAACTGAGATACTGAAAGAGGTAAAACAATATCCGTACCCATCGGCAGCATGTATTGATGCCTTGAAAATTGTGCAGGAGCACAGGGGTTGGGTATCGGATGAAGCGGTGAAGGATATAGCACAATTTCTGCATCTGTCGAATGAAGACGTGGATGGTGTTGCTACTTTTTACAGCCGGATATACCGGAAACCTGTCGGCCGGAATATTATCCTGATATGTGACGGTATCAGTTGCATGATCATGGGATACGAAACAATTTATGAATACATTTCGAAGAAACTCAGTATTCAATTTGGGCAGACTACTTCTGACAATCGCTATACACTTCTTCCTGTTTCCTGTCTGGGTGATTGTGATCATGCACCTGCTATGATGATAAACAATGATCATTTTAACAAACTGACTTTAGATAAGGTGGATGAAATCCTTGAAAAGTACAAATAAATCATGATGGAAAGACCGTTAACCCAATATATAAACCCACTATCTCCTCCCCTAACCCTGAAAGAATATCAGAAGGTTGGAGGGTATGCAGGTGTTGTAAAAGCATTAAAAGAAATGACACCCGGTGAAGTGACAAACCTGGTAAAAGCATCTAATCTGTTGGGAAGAGGGGGTGCAGGATTTTCAACCGGTATGAAATGGGGAATGGTGCCCATGGAAAATGATTCTAAACCAAAATACCTGATTTGCAATGCGGATGAAATGGAACCGGGAACATTTAAAGACAGGTATCTGCTTGAAGGGAATCCACACCAGTTAATTGCCGGAATTATCGTTGCATCGTATGCTATTCAGGCACAAAAAGCGTATATTTTCCTTCGGTGGGCCTATAAAAAAGCCGAAACTGAACTTCACAAAGCTCTTTCTGAAGCTTATCAGGCAGGTTATCTTGGAAAAAATATTTTGGGAACAGGTTATAATCTGGAAATAGTTGTGCATACCAGTGCCGGGAGATATATTTGCGGAGAAGAAACAGCCTTGCTGAATTCCCTGGAAGGGAAAAGAGCCATTCCACGAACCAAACCCCCTTTTGCAGTCACAACCGGATTATTTGGAAGACCTTCGGTAGTCAATAATGTTGAGACATTATCGTGGATATCACATATTGTTGAAAAAGGAGCCGATTGGTTTAAAGGATTGAGTTTAACTGAAACAGGCGGGACCAAACTATTCGGAGTCAGCGGGAAAGTAAAGAATCCCGGACTTTGGGAATTGCCTTTGGGAGTGACCATTCGCGAGATACTGGAGGAACATGCAGGTGGAATGTTGGAAGGTTACGGATTCAGGGGTTTATTGCCCGGAGGTGCATCGACTGACTTTCTGATTGAAGATCATCTGGATGTCAAAATGGATTTTCACACGGTTGCAGAAGCCGGGAGCAGAATGGGTACCGGAACCATGATCATATTGGATAATAAAACCTGTCCTGTTGCCTTTTTGCGTAATATCGAACGGTTCTTTGCACTCGAAAGTTGTGGCTTTTGCACTCCATGCCGTGAAGGATTACCCTGGGTTGAAAAAATACTTACTGCTATTGAATCGGGAAAAGGGAGAATGGAACATTTGGATATACTTAAATTTCAAACCAGGTATATGGGTCCCGGAAATACTTTTTGCGCACATGCTCCCGGAGCAGCTGAACCTTTACAAAGCGGGTTGAACTATTTTCACGATGATTTTGTTAACCATATTAAGCAACAAAAATGTCCATGGAAATCATGATAAAAATTCAAATTGACGGTACATATTATGAAGCAGACCCGACTAAGAATTTGTTGGAAAGTTGCCTTGCACTTGGATTCGATATTCCTCATTTTTGTTATCACGGGGCATTGGGATCGGTAGGAGCATGCAGGCTGTGTGCTGTTAAAAAGTTCAGAAATACAGATGATAAGAAAGGAAAAATTGTCATGTCGTGCATGGAACCGGTTGCAAATGGGTTGATGATATCAATTGAAGATAAAGATGTAAAAGAATTCCGGGCAGCCGTCATTGAAGGATTGATGACAAATCATCCCCATGATTGTCCCGTTTGTGACGAAGGGGGTGAATGTCATTTACAGGACATGACAGTCATGACCGGGCATAATTACCGTCGCTTTGATTTCAAAAAAAGGACCTTTCAGAATCAGGATCTGGGACCTTTTATCCAACACGAAATGAACCGGTGCATTGAATGTTACAGGTGTATCAGATTCTATAGGGATTATGCAGGAGGAAAGGATTTGAATGCATTTTCATCACATAATTCAGTTTATTTCGGTCGTCACGAAGATGGAATACTTGAAAACGAATTCAGTGGTAACCTGGTGGAAATCTGTCCTACCGGTGTTTTTACCGACAAGACACTGATGAAACATTATACCCGGAAATGGGATTTATCAAATGCACCTTCGGTATGTGTTCATTGCAGTGTGGGATGTAACATTATAGCAAGTGAACGGTATGATTCATTGCGACGGGTTATGAGCCGGTATAACGGAGATATAAACGGATACTTTATTTGCGATCGCGGACGGTTTGGTTATGAGTTTGTGAATGATGAAAAACGCATACGGAAAGTTGAAAAAAGATCAGTAAAAAACGAACCAACCGTATATATAGATGATGAAAATCTGTATACATCATTGAGCAATGCATTTTCAACCGATAAAAAAGTGATAGGCATTGGTTCACCCAGAGCTTCTCTTGAATCCAACTATGCCTTACTTTCATTGGTCGGAAAAGACAATTTTTATTCGGGTATTTCAAAAAAAGAACAGCTGCTTACAAAGACTGTTCTGGGCTTTCTTCAGGAAAGCGGTATCCAAACCCCTTCGTTGAAACAGATTGAAAAAGCCGATGCCATTTTAATCCTGGGAGAAGACCTTGTCAATACTGCCCCCATGATTGCTCTTGCAGTAAGGGAAGCTTCCCGGAATTTAGGAAAGGATATGGCTCAAAAACTGGGTATCCCTATCTGGAATGCCGATCCGGTGATTCAGGTTGCTCAGAATTTTAAAAGTCCGGTTTTCATTGCAACACCCTTTAAAGATTCATTGGATGAACTGGCTGAATCAACATTCAGAGCAATGTACGATGATATTGCCGACTTTGGATTTGCGATTGCTTCTTTATTGAATGATGAAGCACCCACTGTGAAACTAAAAAATAATGAACACCGGATTCTGGCAGAGAAGATTGCATCCACGTTGAAAAGTGCAAAGAATCCTCTCATCATTTCTGGCATAAACTGCAATAATGAAAACATAGTTCATGCAACATGTAATATTGCCACTGCGCTGAGCAGATACGGAAATAATGGTATGTTAAGCATTGTACTTCCCGAATGTAATAGTATGGGATTGGCATTCATAGAAGGAAAACCACTGGATGACGTTTTTACACTTTCAGGAAAAGAAGAAATTGACTCCTTAATTATACTTGAAAATAATCTGTACCGGAGAGCAAACGAAAAAGAGATTAATCAGTTGTTTGAGAGGAGTAAACAAGTCATAGTGCTTGATCAACTCACCAATAAAACAACATTAAAAGCTGATTTAGTAATTCCGGCTGCCACTTTTGCCGAATCGGAAGGTACATTGGTAAACAACGAAGGACGGGCACAACGGTATTACAAAACAATAGTCGACAAAGATCAGGTAAAGGAAAGCTGGCGATGGATCGCTGAATTTATCCGGATTAAAAATAAAGGGTCGCAGGTCGAATGGAAGAAATTTGATGATATCGTTTCTGCTATGGTTACCGGTTTACCTGCTTTTACGAAACTTAAAGATTACTTTTCGGATGCCGATTTCAGGATGATGAATGAAAAGATAGCACGCCAGCCGTTACGTTACAGCGGCAGGACATCCATCCATTCCAAAATTGCTGTCAGTGAAACCGGCATTGAACCTGATATTGATTCTCCTCTTTCTTTTAGCATGGAAGGATCTCAGACAATACCACGTTCCTCTCTGGTACCGTTTTACTGGTCGCCCGGTTGGAATTCTGTTCAGGCAATCAACAAATACCTAGATGAGCCCAATGGAAAAATGAAAGGGGGAGATTCAGGAATAAAACTGATTAAACAGACAAAGAGTCCTGCAGTCTTATATTTTAAACCCGAAAAGCAATCGAATGTGTTGCAAAAAGGAGAATGGCTGATTGCACCGGTATTTCAGATTTTTGGCAGTGAAGAATTAAGTTCTGCAGCATCAACACTGGCAAAACGGATTCCTGAACCCTTTGTATATCTGAATACTAACGATTTAGTGGATTTAGATGTAAAAACCGGTGAATTCATTCGACTTGAAATAGATGCTGTTCAATTGAAAATAAAAGTAATTATCGAAGAAAGTATCGGAAAAGGCATTGCCGGATGTTCGGTTAATTTACCGGGAATGCCCTATATTGATTTACCCGGAAAAGGAAAGTTTTACAAATAGAATTGACAATAGTATTCAGGTTGAAACTTAACTAATTAATTGGTTTATCAATTCTCATTAAAAAAATATGGAATATATTTTTATCATTTTGGGAGTATTATTGATTCCTTTATCCATAGCAGCCGGTCTGATTTGGGTGGAGCGCAGGCTATTATCCGTCTGGCAGGACAGGCTTGGTCCGAACAGAGTGGGTCCTTTTGGTCTGTTTCAGGTTATTGCCGATACAATTAAATTATTTTTCAAAGAAGACTGGGTTCCTTCATTTTCAGATAAACCGGTATTTATAATGGCTCCGGGGATTCTGATGATTACCATTCTGTTGACCTTTTCAGTAATTCCTTTTGGTCCGGATTTTTTAGTTTTTAATTCCAACATAGGAATCCTGTTTTTCCTTGGAAACTCTTCACTCGGAGTTTACAGCATAGTGTTGGGAGGTTGGGCTTCGAACAATAAATATTCATTAATCGGAGCTATGAGGGCTTCGGCTCAAATGCTAACCTATGAGGTATTCATGGGACTGTCACTGATGGGAGTAGTTATGATGGCTGATAGTTTCAGTTTTCAATCTATCGTGGAAGCACAAAAAAACGGATGGTTTATCTTCCCTCAGTTTATTGGATTCATTGTTTTCTTTATTGCCGGATTAGCTGAGACTCACAGGCTGCCTTTCGACATTCCGGAAGCAGAAGGAGAATTGGTTGCAGGGTATCATTCCGAATACTCAGGTATGAAATTCGGGATGTTCTTTGTCGGTGAATATTTAGGAGTAACCCTTATTTCGGCCATCATTGCCACCTTGTTTTTTGGAGGTTGGTTAGGACCTTCTTTTCTTCCTCCCGTATTCTGGTTTTTATTTAAGACAATGGTATTGATTTGTGTATTTATTTTGCTACGTGCTTCACTGCCAAGACCCCGTTATGACCAGTTAATGGAATTCGGCTGGAAGGTTTTGTTACCACTGTCCCTGCTCAATCTATTGATTACTGGAGCAGTATTGATTTTTTTAAAATGATATTTACTAATTAGACAGATAAATCTATGTTCAGTATACTTCGCACTATATGGTTGACTTTTCTACATATTTTCCATAAGACGGAAACAATAGAATATCCTGAGGTAAAACCTTATTTACCTCCACGGTACCGGGGAAGAATTGTCCTTACCCGCGATGCAGATCATAACGAACGCTGTGTGGCCTGTAACCTTTGCGCTGTTGCATGTCCCGTTGATTGTATTTCACTTCAGGCCACCGAGGACGAAACAGGCAGACGTTATCCTGAATTTTTCAGGATTAATTTCTCCAGATGTATTTTTTGCGGCTTTTGTGAGGAAGCATGTCCTACATACGCAATTCAACTGATACCTGATTTTGAAATGGCGGAATATGACAGGCAAAATATGGTCTACGAAAAGGAACATTTATTGATCGATGGGGAAGGTAAATACCATGGCTACAATTTCTATCAACAGGCCGGCGTTGATATGGGTGTGAAAGGAAAAGGGGAAGGCGAAAATGAAGAGAAACCGGTTGATGTGAAGGATTTAATGCCGTGAAAGGTTGTTGAAGTTTGAAAAGTTTGAGGTTTGAGGTTTGAAAGGTTTGAGGTTTGAAAAGTTTGAAAAGTTCTGCGTTCCGTGTTCCGTGTTCCGTGTTTCGGTGGAATAATTGTATTCTGGTTGATTGATTAATTGGTTAATTGGTTGATTGGTTGATTGGTTGATTGGCAAATTGGTTGAATCAATGATGAACCAGTACGGCTACCAATCAATTGTAAATTGTAAATTATAAATCGTAAATAGTAAATAAAAAAATAATGGATCTATTCTTCTACATTGCAGCTTCAATAGCCATCATTTCAACCATTATGGCTATATCCGGAAGGAACGCCATACATTCATTGATGTTTCTGATTTTATCCCTGTTGGCTATTTCAGTTGTATTCTATTTATTGGAAGCACCATTTGTAGCTGCATTGGAAGTAATTATTTATGCTGGAGCCATAATGGTGTTGTTTATTTTTGTAACGATGATGTTGAATATCGGTCTGGAAAAGAAACAGGAGAGAAGATGGTTGAATCCTCGTATGTGGATAATTCCGTCCCTGTTAGCCGTCATTTTATTTGTCGATCTGATCCTGGCATTAAGAAACATGCCTCCCGTTACGGTTGGTAAACTGGTAATATTACCTAAACAGGTTGGTATTTCATTATTTACAACTTATTTACCCGCTGTTGAGATTGCAGGAATCCTATTAATGGCAGGTGTTATCGGTGCCTATCATTTGGGGAGTCAAAAGAAGAAAGTATTACACCGTTTTCTTGTAAAAAAGTAGAGATAAGTAATCTTAGATAGTTAAATAATCAATTTATTAATCTACAAAAGCTTAAATATCAGCATCATGGCAATTATTAAATATTAATTATTCATTATTAATTACTTATGTTAACAGTACCTGTAGAAACTCAGATAGCATTCGCCGGAATCCTTTTCTTTCTCGGATTGATTGGATTGTTGGTACGCCGGAATCTGGTCTTTATGCTGATGTCCATTGAAATCATGTTCAACAGTGCCGGCCTGGTATTTATTATTGCTGCCCGTCACTGGAATCAACCTGATGGACAGGTAATGTTTATTTTTATTCTGGCAGTAACAGCGGTTGAAGTGGCAATAGGCCTTGCATTGATTCTACAGGTTTATCATCATTTTAAAACCCTGGATGTCGATGCAATTAATAAATTAAAAGACGAAAATTAAAATCTAAATCAATGACAACTCTTATACCATTCATTCCGGCTTTACCGCTATTAAGTTTCTTGATACTGGCCCTTTTCGGAGGAAAATTATCACGGAAAGCAGCAGGATGGATTGGTGCCGGATCAGTTGGTGTATCAGCTATTTTAACGGTGATTACCGGTATTCATTTAATAGACTCACTCCCGGCAATTAAATCTTACTCAGTAATAATATGGCAATGGATGCATGCAGGAAATCTGAATGCTACAATCTCTTTCAGCCTTGATTCACTTTCGCTTGTTTTCTGCTTTGTCATAACCTTTGTAGGGTTTTTAATTCATATCTACTCCATTGAATTCATGGCAAAGGATGAAGGATTCACACGTTTCTTTGCATATATGAATCTGTTTGTCGGTTCCATGTTGATTCTTGTACTGGCAGATAATATCCTCTTACTCTATCTTGGTTGGGAAGGAGTCGGACTGTGCAGTTACCTGTTGATCGGTTTTTGGTACAAAGAGCCTGCAAACGGAACAGCAGCCCGCAAAGCATTTATTATAACCCGGATTGGGGATACGGCCATGATCATTGGCATCTTTATCTTATTTATCAGTTTCGGTACTTTTAATATTCAGGACATCATGCATCTTGCTTCGGCAAAATGGGCATCAGGTTCTGCTATTGCTGTTATAACAGCCTTCCTGTTATTGGGCGGGGCATTGGGGAAATCGGCTCAGTTGCCTTTACAGACCTGGCTCCCCGACGCCATGGCAGGGCCCTCACCTGTCAGTGCATTGATTCATGCAGCCACGATGGTTACAGCAGGAGTCTATCTGATTGCACGAACCAATATTTTGTTTAGTCTTGCCCCTGTTGTACAGGCAGTTATTGCTGTTATCGGTGCACTAACCTTATTAATTGCAGGATTCAGTGCGTTGGCCCAGCATGATCTAAAACGTATACTGGCTTATTCAACGATCAGTCAGATTGGATATATGTTTCTGGCGTTGGGAGTCGGGGCTTATTCAGCAGCGATATTTCATTTTATGATTCATGCATTTTTCAAAGCATTACTTTTTCTTGCAGCGGGTGTAGTTATTTTAGTGTTGAATGAAGAGCATGATATATTCAAAATGGGGGGTCTGCGGAAAAAGATGCCGGTTGTCTTCTGGACCTTCCTGATCGGTTCAGCTTCTTTGTCTGCATTACCACTGATTACAGCCGGTTTTTACAGTAAAGATGCCATTTTATGGTTTAGTTATTCGGCTAACAGCGGTGGTATAATACTTTGGTTAGCCGGGATTGTTGGTGCCTTCCTGACAGCCCTTTATTCCTTTAGAATGATATTTATTACCTTCTATGGTGAAGCTAAAACTGAACCTTCTTTCCCTGCCGGTAAATTAATGACAGTTCCATTAATCATACTTGCCGTTTTATCGGTCATTGGTGGTTTTATTGAATTACCTGCTTCTATGGGCACAGTTCATTTATTTTCCAATCTGGTTAACAACACATTGCCAATAGTGGATTTGAAGAATGTTGAAAATATGGAAGGTTTATTCCAGTTGATTTCAGCTCTGATTGCAATGAGTGGAATATATCTTGCCTACCGGTTTTACTATCGAAAACCGGCATATATGGAAACTTTCAACTATAGCCGGATAAATCATTTCTTTGAATCAGGATTTGGTTTTGACAAAGTATACTATACGTTTATTGTCAAACCAATTATATGGATGGCTGAAATTGACAAAAAAGATTTCTTTGATCAACTCAACATTTCAATTTCCAGACTGGCACTTTTAGGTAACCGTATTGTTAGTTTAACCGAAAATGGTAAACTACGATGGTACATCCTTTCTTTTGCCATTGGTATCGCTGTAATATTAACTTTAATGATGAATAAATGATACTGATCTATCTCATAGTAATTTTATTGGCCGGTGCCTTTCTGGCATGGATAACAGGAAACATGAGCCGGCTTTTGCCACGCATCATTTCATTGACTGCTTTGAGCATTGATCTGATCATCATTATTTCATACCTGGTGCTATCTGCTCCGGTGAACAATAAATGGATGGTTGATATTCACTATGAATGGATTCCTCAGTTTGGCATTGGAATCCATTTAGCAATGGATGGATTAAGTGTATTGATGTTGATCCTGACATTCTTCCTTGGCATAGTGTCCGTACTTATTTCATGGAAAGAAATCAATACAAAAGTCGGTTTTTTCCATTTCAATTTACTATTGATACTAGCCGGAATTGTTGGTGTATTCCTGTCACTTGATTTATTTATGTTTTATTTTTTCTGGGAGTTAATGCTGGTACCAATGTATTTCTTAATCGGCATTTGGGGACACGAAAACAGAACAAAAGCTGCTTATAAATTTTTCCTGTATACTCAGGCAAGCGGATTATTGATGTTTATTTCAATTCTGGCACTTTATTTTGTGCATGGGAATTCAACAGGTATATACACTTTTGATTATTTACAAATCCTGGGTACTCACATGTCGGCATCCACTGCCATGTTGATTATGTCAGGTTTTCTGGCCGCATTTCTGGTAAAACTGCCTGTTGTTCCTTTGCATAACTGGTTACCGGATGCACATTCAGAAGCACCCACTGCCGGAAGTCTTATACTGGCCGCTTTACTTTTAAAAACAGGAGCTTACGGTCTGTTGCGTTTTATTGTTCCACTCTTCCCCGAAGCTTCTGTAACATTTGCACCTATCGGAATGGCACTCGGAGTAATCGGTATTTTATATGGTGCCAAGCTGGCATTCGCTCAGACAGATTTAAAACGGATGATTGCGTATACCAGTGTCAGTCACATGGGATTTGTAATGTTGGGAATTTTTTCCTTTAATGAGCTGGCCTATCAGGGTGTAGTGATGCAAATGATAGCCCATGGAATCAGTACAGGAGCTTTATTTATCATTGCCGGCCAGCTTTCCGAACGCATTCATACCCGCGATATAACAAAAATGGGAGGCCTTTGGGGAAAAGCACCCTTTATGGGAGCTATCGGTTTGATCTTTTCAATGGCATCACTCGGATTACCGGGACTTGGTAACTTCATAGCGGAATTGCTGATACTCATCGGAGCATTCAAAGCGAATGTATGGATGGCATGTTTTGCCTGCACGGGATTAATTGCCGCCACTCTGTATTCATTACGGATTATGCAGAAAGTATTCTTTGGAACTGAAAATACCAAATGGGAAATGAAAGATCTGAGTATTCGGGAAAAGATGGTTTCTCTTTCCCTTGTGCTTATTATTTTCGGCCTCGGACTTTTCCCGCAACCTGTTTTTGACATTGCCGGACCCGCATTGCTGAAGACACTCGAAAACCATACAGATAAAACGATACAACTAAATGAAGCCCAAAAAAGCAAAACTGATTTGAATACTAAACTATATTTTTTTAATAAAATAAATTGAACCAAATAATGATATAAATGAATATAAATTTCATATACAGCTACTTAACATCCTCCATTTTGGGGAGGATAAGTAAAAAAAAATTGAAGATTGAATATACTTACAATAACAAACAGAAAAATAAATAAGGAAAAAAGGGCAAGATATTTTTTAGTTAATATTTCTACTAAGTCCCCACGATCAGAGATCGAACATCAATAGAGATAACTACAATAGGCTGAAAAATGTATTTAAGGGAATAAGGTTGGGGTTGTGGTAGTTAGGTTTTCTACGAAGGGTAAAAAAGAAGAAAAATAAGGTTTTTTAATATAACACAATAAATTGATTATTAGGCACTTTAAATTAGTTATATAGTAGGGTAAAAAACAAAAATATGGTACATTCCGGTTTATCGGAAAGGTTTATTTCTTAAAAACCTTATTTACAAGTATTAAATCTTAGTAGAAAACAAATAAGTACTAACCTAAACATTATTACCTTATTAAAAAGAAGCTTAAAATATCATTTTAGAAGTAACAAATTCTACTAATTTCATTTTTACATACCTCTATTTTTTTTTTGGGGGGGGGGGTGGAATTAAGAAGTTACAATTATAAATATCAGATACTGCGTCTTTACATCCACCATTTGGGGGCTTGGGGGTCCTGATCTCGAAAAATAAAAAAAATCAACGTTCTGAAATTTCGACATTTTAAAAATAGTTTAATAAATATAATCAACAAGCATTAATGACCGTAACAGATTTTTACAGTTTAACGCCATTCCTGATACTGGCAATGGCACCCATCATCATTATGATTGTAATTTCTATTTATAGAAATTATGAGGTTGTGTTTGGTTTTTCGGTACTGTCTATCATTGCTGCCATAGCTTCAATATTTTATATTCTACCAGTTATCCCGCATTCTATACCTCCTTTATTTATAATTGATAAATACAGTTTGTTTTTTCTGGGCATAATAATGTTTTCGGCATTGCTGGTGACATTTCTTTCGTACGATTATTTAAAGCAACTGGAAGGTATACGTGAAGAATATTATATTATTCTTTTTACTTCTACACTGGGAGCTTCGTTGCTTACTGTTGCCAATCACTTTATTCTTTTTTTCATCGGAATTGAAACACTTACTCTTTCCCTGTACATTCTGATTGCATTTGAAAAGTCAAAAAGCCGGTCCATTGAAGCCGGGATTAAATATCTTGTGCTGGCATCAGTATCCTCTGCTTTTTTATTATTTGGAATGGGGTTGGTTTATGTAACTTTTGGTACAATGCAATTTACAGCCATCATATCAGCAATGAGTCATCTTAAACAGTTACCGGTCCTGTTTATTTATGGTTTTGGAATGATGTTGGTTGGAATTGGATTTAAGCTGGCTTTGGTTCCATTTCACATGTGGACACCTGACGTTTATCAGGGTGCACCGGCTCCTGTTTCTTCCTATATTGCCACAGTATCCAAAGGGGCTGTAATGGCTGTGTTTATACGTTTCTTTTTTAATATTAAAGGTTTTGAGAACTCATCCATTTTCATAGTCATTTCGGGAATTGCCGTCTTATCCATGTTTGTGGGAAACCTGCTTGCCATTCAACAAAAAAACATCAAACGGTTACTGGCATATTCAGCCATTGCCAATATGGGGTATCTGATCATCATTCTGCTCACAGGAAGCGATAAAGGTATACAGTCTGCCATTTTTTATCTGATCACTTATTTTATTACCACTATAGGAGCCTTTGGAGTAATTTCACTTCTTTCATCAAAAGATGTTGAAGCTGAAAATATTGAAGATTATAAAGGGCTCTTCTGGAAAAAGCCATGGACTGCTGCTGTTTTTACTCTTTGCATGCTGTCACTGGCCGGAATACCCATTACATCAGGTTTTATAGCTAAATTTTATCTGATATACGAAGGCATGAAAGCCGGTCTGATGATACTGATTTTCTCCATGATTATCAACAGTGTCATAGGTTTATATTATTATCTACGGGTAATAACAACCATGTTTTCTACAGCCGGCAAAGCTGAATTATCCTCAGTTTCCGTACTTGGAAAAATTACTTTGACAATCATCACACTTGGTATTCTGATACTGGGAGTTTATCCCGGATGGTTGATTGATATAATAGTTAAATACGCGATATTGTGAGATTAGAAAAGAAAATGATGAATAAACCTGTTTTATGAATTGACGGGCGAATCCTCTTTTATACCTTTCAGACAGGAGGCAAAAAAATTCTGCAACATCAGTCCAAAATAAACATATTTACTGTCTTTTCTTTATTTCTACTTTACCAGATTAAAAGATTATCCATCCCGATAGCTATCGGGAGTCACAATAGAATAACTTGCCAGGCTTAAATTCTTAAAAATACCGTCAGGTATTTATCTATTGTGTTCTTTTTTATTTTTTTTTGTCCTATTGTGGTTAAAAGTTTTTCTTGTTTTTATATTAGTAAAGTAGAATTATTTTAATTTAAATGCAAATTCACAAACAATTAAATCAGAAAATATGCATATAACAGAAGTTGGGAGCACAGTTCCTACATTTTCATTAAAAGATCAGAACGGTTCGGATTTTAGTATCGAAACTGTACTCGGCAAAAAAAATCTGGTTATCTATTTCTATCCGAAAGATGATACCCCGGGTTGTACTAAAGAAGCTTGTTCTTTTCGCGATCAGTTCGAAGTATTTAAGCAAGAAGATGCCTTAATCATTGGTATAAGCGGTCAATCGGTTCAGAGTCATTTTGATTTTGCTAAAAAACACAGGTTGAATTACACACTATTGAGCGACGAAGGGGATAAAGTGCGTAAATTATTTGGTGTCCCGACAAGCTTTTTAGGGTTACTTCCCGGAAGAGTAACCTATATTGTAAACAAAGAAGGAAAAGTAGTATTTGTATTTAACTCGCAGCTGAATGCCGGTAAACATATTGAAGAAGCGTTACGTATACTGAAAGATCTCAGTTCTTGAAAAGCTCTTCTTTTAGTTTAAATTCATGAATCCAATCATTCTATTTGAAAAAAAAGGATAATCATCTTATTTGTATTTAATCCTGTAATTAAATCCCAGTGCAAATTCTTCTCCTATTCCTAAAAAGCTATTTGTAAATTGTAAAAATACCGTATATTGTTTTAAAGTATAATGGATATTCATTGAACTTGTAAAAAATTCAGGGGTATCATGATCGAAATATGTGATTCCTTCCGATAAATCCAGTCCTAACTTTCCCTTATCCGCTTTGAAATCAAATCCGTTTACCAGACTTATATTATATTCAAACCTGCTGTGTGTGACTCCATTGATTAAATTTTGTTCGGAAGCCAGACTACGAAATCTGGTGAAATCACCATCTTCATAGATCAAAGTACCTTTTACACCAATCAAACGAACATCAATTGTTTTAAACGGAAGATTAAAACTGAATTCACCCGATAAACCGCCTCCATAATACGATTTATTCCCATTATAATTAGCGACTTCAGCTACATGATACGAACCCAGGTATCCAAAAGCTCCATACGAATAATTATAATACTCCTCGGTATTTGTTTGCGCCAGATAGAATTGTCCGAAAGAATTCGTTTCTCCATTATGAAAGTAAGCGCTATCAACTGATTGAGTAAATTTACCTCCAATATAGGTTGTCACTTTTACCGAATCAGCATACAACGGTTTATTAAAGGTGATAGGATCAATGCCTCCGTTTCCAAAAGCATAATAGGGAGTACATCCATGAAATGAAAAGATCAACACTAACAGGGAAATAATTTCTGTAATTCGATTAACTGATTTCATTATGTATTGCCTTTCTGTTTAAAGTTGTTTAATTGAAAGAATCCAAGCAAATGAATCTGTAGTATTTTAATCCATCATTTTCAGTTCACGTCTTTTATAAAAGTATTATATTTACTTAGATAAAAGTATATTATAACAAGTAGTTATTTGTCATTACAGGGTGTAAAGGGTAGTTACCTGTATTTATTAATTTTGTAAAAGTACAAATTTAATGGATTAATATCATATTTAAACATATAAAATTTATTTTTTAGATATAGTTATCAAAAAAGGATGTAAGTACATGAGTAAGTATCAGCTATAAAAACACAATATTAATAGCTAATTTAATCCTTTAGAATGAAAAAAAAGGAGTTATGCATGAATTCCTTCCTGCACAACTCCTTTTATTTTCAACTATATTCCCTTCCCGAACCTTTTTTATTTTAATTTTTCATCATTTCAAGGTCAAAAGTATATCCGTTATTTACTCTTTCAATCAATTCAGGCAGAATGTCTTCATATTCACCCACAATTCCAAAATCAGCATAATGAAAAATAAATGCTTTGGAATTATGATCAATAGCAATAATTTTTTCAGACTCTTTCATTCCTGCGATATGTTGTATGGCTCCCGAAATACCAACTGCGACATATACTTTTGGACGGACTGTTTTACCTGTCTGCCCTATTTGATGAGCATATTCAGCCACTCCTTCATCCACCACTACCCTACTGCAGGCCCATTCGGCTTTAACGCCTTTGGATTTCAGTGCTTCAGCCAGTTTCTTAATTAATTTCAATCCATCACCGGTTGTCCCCCTGCCACCTGAAACAATAATATCTGCTTCAAACAGATTCTGTAAAACACCTTCGTCACGTTCGGTTTTTAATATCTCTACTCTAAAGTCATCTTTACTGAGTTTCGGATTGAAAACAGAGAGTACCCCTGTACGTCCGGCTTTTGCGGCAGGCACTTCAAAGGTACCTGCACGGGCAGTGGATATCTGAGGATATACAAACCCTAAAATAGTGGCCAGTTTACTTTCACCATATGTTGGACGACGTGAATGGAGGATCGGTTTATTGATAAGCTTTTCTTTACGGTTGATATATTCACCGATATCGAGTCCTGTACAGTCTGCTGTAACTCCTGAGCCGGTTTTACTGCCAATTCTTGGTGCAAGTTCGCGTCCTGATGTTGTAGCACCAAACAGTACAATTTCAGGATTCCGTTCTTTTATGACCTGCGAAAAGATCGACGAAAAAGGGAGTACCAGATATTCTTCCAACTGATCATTTTCTACCACGATCACTTCGTCGGTTCCATGTTCAAAAAGTGTTTTAGCTAATGCTTTTACATTTTTACCGATCATCAATGTCATTATTTTCGTATCATTCCCAAGTTGATCAGCCAGATGACGGGCCGGAGTAAGTAACTCCAGTGAAGGACGTGAAATTTTACCATTTGTCACTTCCGCCCAGGTAAGGATTCCTTTGGCGCCATTCCTGTTATCATAGTAAGGAAATTCGGGTTTCTCCGTCACTTTCTTTTCAACAGTGGCTTTTTTCTCCACCACATTACTTCCTTTTTTGAAATTAGCTATCAAACTGTCAACCAACAGAATCTCATTATGACCTTCCGACATGATGACTGGTGCCCGTTCGCTTACCAGATTAATCACATTGGCAACAATTGTTGGTGAACCATTTATACCGATCTTTTCAGTTCCAAGTTCTATATCATCAATTCCAAAAACAGTTATCGGAAGATTCCGCGCTTTTATCGCTCCGATAAGGGATGGCTTTCGTGGAGGAATGCCGGTAGGAGTTAACGATATGGCACAGGGCATGGGTAATTTCATCATCTGATACCCGCCTTCAATAATTCGTTTGGCAATCACATTTCCCGATCCATCAGCTTTGATGCTTTCAACAAAAGTAGCCTGTGGGATTCCCATATTTTCGGCGACCTGTGAGGGTACATGTGCTGTATCCCCATCGCTGGTCTGACGGCCGGCAAGAACTATAAACGGTTCTTTGGCATCTTTTGTAAAACCCAAATGTCTGAGCATGGTGGCAAGTGCCAGTCCTGTTGCATAGGTATCGCTTCCTCCCAGCTTACGGTCGGACAAGAGGTATGCTTCATCATAACCCATCGATATGGCAGTACGTAACGCAACTTCAAACGAAGGTGGCCCCATGGAGCAAACAATCATCTTGGCATCAGGATATTGTTTTTTTAGTTGCAGCCCGGCTTCCAAACCAAACTGGCAGTCAATATTGATAATTGATTTCGCTTTTGTGCGATCCATCAACCCGTCTTCTCCCATGCGCATTTCTGTGGGAAGGGGAACTTGTTTTATTAAACTTATAATTGTCAGAGCCATTAATTTATTGTTTTAAGGAGCATTATGAACTGATTGATCAACCCGTTTTAGTAGAATTGAAAACTGAGAGTTATTTCAACATAAAAGGATGATAGTTTTAATTATTGAGATTTAGTTGAACTGTAAGTAGTAGAAAATTTAGATTGAAACATTATTAAAATATTAGAATGAAATCTTTTCTTTGTTTAAGATCCTTACCCTCAAAACCTTTACCAGGACAAGCCTGAATTAAGAATAGAACGCGGATGTACACTAATTAAGCGGATAAATTACGGATAAGAAAATACTTCGTATTTTGATTTTAACACCAACCATTTACTAAATCATGAAGTGTAAGGCCGTAAAATATGCAATATTGTGCCAAAAAACACACGAATTTGAAAGTTAAGATTCTAAATGTTGGATAAAATGAAATAGTATCTGAAATTTAGAATCATAAATCATTTTAATCATACAAATCATATAAATCATAGTTATTGTTACATATTCTGGAATTCAGGACCATTTCCTCCATTAGGAACCATCCATGTAATTCCATCACCCGGTGATTTAATATCACAGGTTTTGCAATGCAGGCAATTCTCTGCATGAATCCTTATTTCCTGATGACCTTGTTTATCGGTATGAAGTTCGTAGACTTCGGCAGAACAAAAGAACTGACTGGGTGCACCATATTGTTTTATATTAATCGAATTGTATGTTGCAGGTTTGTTAATATGTAAATGGGGTTCCTGCTGCTCATCATGGTGAACTCCTGTATAAAAAACATCAGTCACTTTATCAAAAGTAAGCACTTTATCAAATTCCAGTTTCCCTTTAAACCGTTCTTTAAAAGGTAAATTTTTCAGTTCACTGATCTTTTTAGTGGCTGCACTATCGGTAAGGGTTTTCAATCTTCCGGCAAAACCGGCTCCACCTGATATAAGTTGAGTACCAAAATGCAATGCACCTACCAATAATCCTTTAGAAAAACCCTGCCTGAAATTTCTCACAGGATACATATCCTTATAAATCAAACTTTCATTAATAAGCGAATCGTATTCACGCAAGGTATTTTCGGTAAAATCATTAGCTCCCAGGGCACCAATAGCCGTTTTAGCAGCCATCATTCCGGAAGTCACTGCCAGGTGGACACCTTTCAGGGCCGGCATCGTGATAAATCCTGCACTGTCACCTACAATGAGCGCACCGTCAACATACAGTTTCGGGATAGCATAATACCCTCCTTCAGGAAGTGTTTTGGCTCCGTATTCAATCAGCTTGCCATTTTTTAGTATCTTGCTGATAAATGGGTTTGTTTTCCAGACCTGAAAGGCATCATGGACATCGAATGTAGGATCCTCATAATCGAGTCCTACAACCAATCCGACCGCCACTTTATTATCATTTAACCCATAGACAAACCCGCCTCCAAATTCGTGCATATTGAGCGGATACCCCATAGTATGATAAATCTCACCGGGTTTAATATTTCCTTCGGGCACCGACCATAGTTCTTTACATCCGAGTGAATAGATCTGTTCGTTTTTCCCTTTTTGTAAATTATATTTCTTTATCAGCTGTTTAACAAGGCTTCCCCGGGTTCCTTCTGCAAATATGGTTAAACTTGCTTCAATTCTGGTTCCGGGTTGAAAGTTTTCCATCTCTTTTCCGTGATGATCGACTCCCGTATCGATTGTTTTTGCACCAACCACTTTCCCATCTTTATACAGGATATCACTTACTGCGAATCCGGGGTAAATTTCAACTCCTTTTTCTTCTGCCTTTTTTGCCAGAAACCGGCATATCTGACCCAGAGAAGCAGTATAATTCCCCTTATTATTCATATAAGGTACATGAAACGGTACTTTAAGAGATCCTTTTTCACTTAATAATACCGTAGTATCGGATGTTACCCTGGCATTGAATGGAATTTCGTTGAAGTCAATATCAGGAAGTAAGGTTTTAAAAACATCCGCTTTAATTACTGCTCCTGATAAAATATGACTTCCAATGGTGCTCCCTTTTTCAACAAGTAAAATTCGGCGTTTAATGTCATTGTCTTTTAAGATATCAGCCAGATGAATAGCAGTAGCTAGTCCCGAAGGCCCTCCACCAATAATTAAGATATCCGTTGTCACGGTATTTGCATTACTCATTATTTATTTTCTTTAAGATTATAATAAGGACAAAAAAATCATTTCACGAAGATAAATCTAAAAAACATTTTTAAAGTATATTCTTTGCTGTTTTAAAACAACAAAAAATGATCATCCGGTATAAAGATACAATCATGTTACACCGTATCTTTATTAAACCATCCAAATTAATCAATTGTTCGTGAAAGAACAACAATTTTTAATAATTGCTCATTTGATACAACTTTTAAGCAATATCATATAACCACATAAAAAATTTACTTTACTAAAAACAATATCTGTTTTTAGTAAAGTAGATTTTATCATTTTGCTTTTTTGCACACTTAAGTATTGTCCTACTACCTACTACCTACTACCTACTACCTACTACCTACTACCTACTACCTACTACCTACTACCTACTACCTACTACCTACTACCTACTACCTACTACATACTACCTACTACCTACTACCTACTACCTACTACCTACTACCTACTACCTACTACCTACTACCTACTACCTACTACCTACTACCTACTACCTACTACCTACTACCTACTACCTACTACCTACTACCTTTAAGTGTTTTTTAATACACAGGAGGTTTACAACGATTTTCTGATAGTCAGTTTCCATGGGTTTTCAATAGTTTCAATCTTTTTCTTATTAAGAAGTGAAGCCATCGTTTTGCCCATTAATTTAAAGTCTGTTGATAAGGTGGTAATTCCACCGGCCAGTATTTCTTTCAAAAGCGTATCATTATATGAAATGATTCCAAAATCTTCACCCGGGATCAGGCCTTGCTTTTTAGATTGATTTAATAAATAGACCAGATCCCTGTCGTTTACCACCATAAAGACTTCGCCTTTACTGATGGTCCTGCCTTTTGTTGTTTTAATGTTGTCCTTTCCAAAATTATATTCTTTACAAAAAGTACACAATCCATCGTATCTTTCAAAAGGTTCTTTCTCGTCCTTCTGAACCATATAAATATGATTGTATTTTTTTAGATATTCCAGACCGGAAACCAGAGCTTCGTATGTATCTTTTTCAAAATTCTGAAATACTGATGAGTATTTTCCCTTTAATTCGGGATGAAAATGGTCAAGTAAGTAAACCTCACCTGAAAGAGTTTTCAAAAGAGGTTCAATACCTTCGAATTTACCTGACATGATGATATAGGTCGTGTATTTGTAATTCGCCTCATTGATCAGTGTTTCAAATACCTTTCGGTTATAGTTGTGAAAATAGAGATCAACCGTGGCTGAATGGCCTATTGATTGCATGAATGAGTTATACAGGTCTTCCTTGAAAATGTTGATTTCATTAAAAAGCAAAAATATCTTATGTCTGATCTCTGTATTTGTACTTGTAATATAGTAACCTTTACCTTGATTCGAATCAATGATCCCCCTGGATTTCAGTTCACTCAGGCCTGTGAAAACAGTATCACGCGAAAGAACGTATTTCTCCCTGAACTCATTAATGGAAGGAATCCAATCGCCTTTCTTCAATGTCCTGTTATGAATGCCTTCTATAACATAGTTGACTATCAGTTTATATTTAGATTGATTCTCTCTCATTTTAATTAATTTGTTTGGCAAATGTAGTGTTTTTTTCTTTCCTGATAGTTTAGCAATAATAAATATAGATGTTTTATTTAATAATATATACATTTATTGCAAATATATATAAAAGTTATTAATAAGCAGACCAGTCCGTACCAGTACAAATAAAAAACGATACATTTACACACTGAAAAAGAACTATAACTTTAATTTTTATTTAATGCTATTATGAAATCTACAATTTTAAACAGAAGAAATTTAATGGGATGCCTTTTTTGCCTGTTAATTTTCACGAATCAAAAGGCAGTTGCTCAGAATGCCCTGTTGTCTGTTGATGCATCACAGGTGCTGAAAAGAATTTCCCCGTTACTATACGGGTCATGCATCGAAGATGTCAATCATGAAATTTATGGCGGGCTTTACGATCAGAAGATCTTTGGCGAAAGTTTCGAAGAGCCTTCCGGTGGTATAAATTTTAAGGGATTTACGGAATATGAAGGATCATGGAATCTTCAGGACAGCGCCGTATCGGTGCAGACATGGCCCGGTGCAAAATTAGTAAGCATTTCTCCCGTTTTTACCGATGGGAGTGCTGAAGTAAATGTTAAATTTACAGATACTTCAGGCGATAATGCAGGGTTTATATTTCATGTTTCCGAATCTGGTAATGGTGCTGATAACTTTAACGGATATGAAATCTCTTTACTTCATAATGGAACGGTATTGCGTCTTGGCAAACATTTGCAAAATTATGCTTTATTACAGGAAGTAAATGTGTCATTCATCCCGGGCAACTGGACAAACCTGAAAGTAAAAATGCAGGGAGCACGAATCCTTGTTTATATAAATAAAGCTGTAAGTCCGGCTATGGATTATACAGATAACAGCAACCCAATATTAAGCGGGACTGTCGGATTAAGAACATGGAACTCCAATGTGCTCTTTAAGAACCTGATTATTAATTCACCGAGTGATACGATAGCAGACACTTTTAAAATATCACGGGCATCTTTTGTAAGCAACCGGTGGGATGAAATAAGCAATGATGCTGACAGCATTGTATTTGCAGTAGACCAGACAAATCCTTTTAACGGCAAAAACTCACAGTCCATCAATTATATTAAGGGAACCGGAAAGGCCGGCATTTCCAACCTGAGCCTTAATCGTTGGGGTATATCAGTAAAAGAAGGTCAGGTATTTCAGGGGCGGCTTTACCTGAGAGCAAAAGATTTTACCGGACCGGTCACTGTTGCATTACAAAGTGCTGACGGAACAAGTACCTACGCTACCCAAACAATCAATCAGATAACTGAAACATGGTCAAAATATCCTTTCACCCTGACTTCTGACACAACCGACCCAAAGGCCAGATTTGCCATATGGATAGAGAATCCGGGTAAGGTCTGGATTGATCAGGTTGTACTAATGCAAACGGGTGACCGGCAGTTTAAAGGGTTGCCTCTTCGTAATGATATCGGGAATGCTATGGTAACTGAGGGATTATCTTTTCTCAGATATGGCGGTACTATGGTCAATGTTCCGGGATACCGTTTCATGAATATGATTGGTGACCCTGACCTACGGGCACCTTATCAGGGCAATTGGTATCCGTATTCTACTAATGGTTTTGGCATTGAAGACTTTCTTAAATTTTGTGAATCTGCTCGATTTACAGGTGCATTTGCTATAAATACCGGGGAAACAGCAACAGATGCTGCAGATATGGTTGAATATCTGAATGGTGACATCTCAACCGTTTGGGGAGCGAAACGGGCTGCCAACGGTCACCCTGAGTCATTTCACGTGAAGTATATTGAAATTGGAAATGAAGAAGTGATCGGAAGTGACGATTCGAATGCTTACAAACTTTACAATGATCGCTTTGATTCGCTTTACACTGCCATGCATGCTAAAGACACCACTATACAATTCATTGCTTCAGCATGGTGGCGTCCGGGTTCATCGAATATGAAGACAGTATTTAACCGGCTTGACGGAAAAGCGTCCTATTGGGATTACCACCTCTGGGCAGATGATTTAACTGTGGGAACGACTACAGACAAGGACCTGACAGATATGCAAAATTATTTTTTAACATGGGATTCCAATACGAAAATGAAATGTGCTATTTTCGAGGAAAATGGCAATTTACATAATATGCAGCGTGCATTGGGACATGCAACCGTGCTGAATGCAGTTCGCCGGCATAGTGATTTTGTGTTGACCTCTTGTCAGGCAAATGCGTTGCAACCGTACCTTCAAAACGATAATGGCTGGGATCAGGGACAAATCTTCTTTACACCTTCACAAGTATGGGAAATGCCTCCATTTTATGCACAGCAAATGGCATCTGCCAACCATCTTCCTTTACTTGTTTTATCCGGTACCGTCACAGGACTGGATATAACTGCTACCCGGAGTGAAAACGGAGATACAATCATGCTTCATGTGGTTAATACTAATTCTGCCGGTAAAAGAACAACTCTGTCAATAAAAGGGTTCAGTAGATCGTCCGGTTCAGTAAATGCATACACACTGTCAGGACCATTAAGTTCAGTAAATTCACCAACCGATCCGGAAAGCATTAAAACTATTGAAACGACATTACAAACCAGAATTGACTCATTTAGTTATACTTTTCCGGCATATTCCTTTACTATTTTGCGCATTATACAGGCACCGGTATCTGATCAGATTCAAAATGTTTTACCGGACAATAATCTGAAAATTTATCCCAGCCCTGCAAACCAACGAATTATAGTTGAATATAACGGAAGTGGTAAAATCGAGATCATTGATATGAATGGCAGAATAGTGTTATCAAGGAAAATTGCCAACACAGGAGAAGTTGACATTTCAGGATTAAGCAAAGGTATCTATTATGTCCGATCAAAGGATCAGCCGATGTGGAAAGCGGTTAAACTGCTAAAATCTTAGTGGATTCTTAAAGACAGAAAAGGCAAATCTATGATTTGCCTTTTCTGTTATATTTTTTTTGCTTCGGGTTTATTTATTTGGACAATCCGTATAATTCACTCTGTTTCGTACAAGTTTATAAATTTGCAGTCTCTGGATAGTTCAAGTCTGAGCAAAGCGTCCCGATAACTATCAGTGATTTTATTTAAGTACTATGACTGGTTTTCATAATTTTAATTCTCTGATATTCAATTTATAAAACAAATAAAACTAAAATAACATCTGGCGGATTAATTTTATTTGAGATTTTATGTGTTATTGTGTATCTTGAGATTAGCATTTTTGAAAAAATAAATTCATACATTTATTTATATTTATCCGCCACATATTATTAAAGTATAATCTGATTATATGCATGATTATGTGATACATAAAGAATTATTTACTATAATGAATACCCAGAATAAAATCGCTGATAACTATCGGGATTGAACTCAAAACCAGTGCAGTTTGTAAGTGACTTAAGCTATCCACAGACTGCAAATCTTCAATATTCCTGTACGAAAATGGGCAACTATGTACTCACGAAACGGAATATATATTTTGCCCTGTATTGGTTCTGAACCTGATCATAATTAAGCCGGGCAAACACATCATCTTCAAACTGCTCACCCGTGTCTTCACATTTCCACTTGTGAAAACAAATGCGGAATTCATCTTTCTTGAATGTCAAAGTACGCAATTCTTTCTGAATGGTCATTTCCTTTCCTGTAAACGGACTTTGCATGATGATTTTATTTTTTCAGGCTATTGTTTATTAAAATCCTGAGGATTTACAACAGGTAAAATAACGGTATGTAAAGGCGTACCTCTGAATAGCGTGAACAATACACCTCTGCAGGTTGATAATGAAATTGAATTAAACATTGTCTGTGTTTCCTCCGGTAAATTAAACGAATTGTTTTCGCCAACAAAATCCCTTATAGTATCAATATGATAAACACAACTAATCACAGCCTTTCCCACATTTTCATTCAAATCTTCACAAGTGATACTGAAAGTGGATATAACAATTATATTATTTTCTTCCAGATTTACCTTATGTTCAATATTGGTCTCAAAACGAAATGTTGCATTTTCGGGAATTCTCTGTTTGGGGTGTACAAACGAAAATTCCAGAATATCAATGTTCTTAAATCTGAATGATACATTGTTGGTTGACATAAAATCAGGAATGAATGGTTTGTTTGTAATATGAAAACGTTTCATCCGGCTCACTCAAAATGAATGATGAGTTTTGCTCATTTCGTGTAAAAGGAACTAATATATCGATTTTATATTGCTGAATGGTTTTTATAGTTGGTTTATTGTCCTGCAACTGAAGCAACTTTATATCCAGAACACGTTCAAGGTCAACCAACGTTTCTACTGTGAAATTTTGAGTACCACTTAACCATCTGGTAATCTCCGATTGGTTTGTTTTGCCCATTTCCTTCATCAACCGCTTGTTATTCCAGTTTTTCGTTTTCATTGCATCTGCAATTTTTACGGCAAGCAGCATTTTTGCATCTGTTTTTGCCTGTTCTTCGGGTGTGATTTCCGAAAACAATCTGTTTAATGCTTCGTCGTTATAGGTTTTCATAATGTTACTCTTCATCGTTGAATTCTAAGTTTCCGTCAAAAGTCAGGAAATCTTTTGTGTATCTGATTTCTTTGTCTTTTAGTCGTTTGGTGATTTGAGCGGAGATTTCTCTCAGTAAGTAGTTTTCAGCTTTCAATTTGTCATCTTGCTGTAGAGTGCGGATATCTTTGGGTTTATGCCCACCGCTTCCAACGACAATAAGTTGTGAGCCGAAATAAATGCAATATAATCTTAAATTGCTATTTGGATTATCAAATAATGCACAAACACCATCACCTGGTTTTCCTTCCCATTCTTTAAAAAACTGAATTCGTGCTCCTGTTGTATGTCCTATGCTATACAAACGTTTTAAAATATCTTTTGTTTCACTTTTAAATGAAATTTCATTCTCCTTTACAAATTTATTGAGCAATGTCTCCTCGTCATTGTTTAAAATAATGGAATAAACCGAAGCTTCATTCCCACTAATACTGTTGATTTTTATGATTTTATATTTCATAAAAGGAAAAGCTCTGCAAATATACAAATTTTACTTATAAGTGAAATATATAATCATAAAAGAATTGTTTTTTCCTTTGAATTCTTTTACCTTCCTCTATTTATCCCTGTTTATCGAGGCTGTGTAAAAACTAAAATTGAAAATGATAAAACTTTCAAATTTAAGCATGTAGTTGAAATAAGGTATTAAGGTTAAGATGTTTTTGTTAATATTTCTACTAAGGGTGAAAAAACTAAAATATGGTACATTCCGGTTTATCGGAAAGGTTTATTCCTTAAAAACCTTATTTTCAAGTGCTAAACCTACTATGTAACTAATTTCAAGTGCCTAATAATCAATTTATTGTGTTATATTAAAAAACCTTATTTTTCTTCTTTTTACCCTTCATAGAAAACCTAACTACCACAACCCCAACCTTATTAAATACATTTTTCAGCCTATTGTAGTTATCTCAATTGAAGTTCGATCTCAGATCGTGGGGGACTTAGTAGAAAACCAATGAGTACTTACCCCAACCTTATTACCTTATTTAAAAAATGCATCGACTATCGATTTGGAAATAACAAATTCTACATATTTCATTTTACAAAGCCTCTGTCGGGAGGAATTAGGATCCAAAGTTTATCAACTACATTCAAAGTCGCAAAGCGTATAACAGAACAATATTCGGTTAACTTATTAGCTTCACAGTGTGTAATTTATATGATTTTAGAAGATACAAACTATAGTAAACCGACAAATTGTAAATTGTAAATAACTAAATTGTACATTTATTTGCCTGTTATTGCGTAACAGTATAATTAATCGATTGCCCGGCTATGGTTCCGGTAACAGTTACTGAAGTGCTTGTTGTGCTTGTTGTGCTGTTTACGGTTACACTCATGGTTTCAGTAAGATCTATTGTCATCTGTTTGTTGTAGCTCGCCCCGACCACAGTTAAGGAACCCTTGGTAGTGTATTTGCCCGTCATTTTAGTTATTGTTGTAACAATATTGCCGGTGTACAGAATGGTCCCGCTCAACGTATAGGTTTTTGTATCGGCAATGATCCCGAAACTTGCAAAGACCTCACTCATTGTCATAGATATAGTACCTGTAGTAATATCCATATTGCCTGAAATCGTCAGAGTACCACCGTTTGGTCCATCTGTTCTGGAGGCTGGAATCGGAATACTTGTTGCGGCAGAAGCGGGTGATTTAAAACGGGTTGGCTGGCCATCGTTTTAGAAGGGCTGACCATTGATGCTCCGGAAACACTTGCACCTGCTCCGAAGATTTGGACGATGATTTCTTTCTGTATCGGATCAGGGAGTGTCTGGGCTGCCGGTTCATTCTTTGATCCGCAACTTGTTGCCAGAATGATAAAACTACATAAAAGAATGGAGAGTGTTGTTTTTTTTGTTTTCATTTTTATTTATTTTGTTGATTGTTATTTGTCATTCATAACTTAATTCGGATTCATTTATTGTTACTGTAATGGGTTTACGTGTCATAGGATATCTCGCTACAGAAGGGTTGCGGCTTGTGCTTCTTTTCTGTTTGTTTTGGGAGGGGTAACAAAACCACAACAGCGATGGGCACTTGAATTTTCAACTTATATTATTACATTGGCAATTTTGTTCCACTTCGAGTCAGCTTTATTGCAAATAAATCTAGTATATCCGTTGTCATTGAACGCGTGTTTGTTAGAACAGTATTTACAAAATTATTCAACACCAATTCGGATATTATTGCACCTCTAGCTACAGTAGGGAAGTTTTTTGGGTCATAGTTATTTACCATGTATTCGTTTTGATTCCTGTTTATTTCTAAATTTATATTATAACCATGTATAAATCTATTTCTAAGGGAATTTATCTGATTTAAATACTTGTCAAGAAAAACTCTATGATTCGAAATACATATATAGAAATCATCATTTCTCCGATAACCAAGATCAACTAATTTATCCCAATTCATAATGAATCGCTTAAAAGGAATACTCTTGTATGGAGAGTCTTCACCATCATAAAGAACAATCTTCTTTAATAGCGTTTCACAAAATTTGACCAAAACTTCGTATAAAGATGCAGTAGTAAGAATAAAAATTTGAAAATTTAAGTTGATTAATTCATTGTATAAAAAAGGATCATTTATGTCTATTCGATTTTTCAATACATTAGTTCCAAAATCAAATTCCGTTTCAATCATTTTATTAGTCAATGATGATGCAATTACCGGCATAGAATTATTTACAATTATACTTGAGTCATATTCTGAATCAAAAAAAGTATAATGAACAATTTCAATTTTCCTAAGTTTAGTTTCTATAGAGCTGATGATATTTTCAATGTTTCTAATATTAATATCAGACTTCTTGAAACAATCGTGTAAAGCTTGATCATAGGCACCTCTTGCAATTTTATTATTTATTGCCATTACAATAGTATTTCTTTGTCTACTGAAATCCGTAAGAGATTTGTTTACCATAATTCACCTCCTTCATCAAAGCTGTCTCGATCAATATTTGATTGAACTGATTTTAATGCTCGCTGGAAAAAGTCTCTGATCTTTAGCGTTTTGAGCTTAGAACTTTTCAGTGTGTTTTCGATTAATTCCTTTAATTGTAAATCAACACTAAAAGGCTGACCAGGTGTTCCTGTTTTTACACCTAAAGCAGTCAATGAAATATAACATTGAGTTGTAAATTCTTTCAATTGTTTTTCATCATCAATGTTATTATATCCTACTTCTAATAATGTGATTATCAAATCAACAAAAGCTTCATTTTTCTGTTCAAATTCAGAAGTGGATTGAATGATATTTATTAATTTGTTATAGTTTGAGTTATTTTTTTCTATCAACTCAATATAAGTTGTTTTAGCTGCTTGATCGATATATTTTTGAACTGCAAATAATTCAATAATATTCTTGGCATAAAAATGTTCATACGATTCAAAATTAAAATCTACAAACCAGTTGAGAACATCTGAAAAAATCTGTTCCTTTTGAATATCAGAAAGTCCAGATGTTATATTGTTACCATTATGAGTTGGAATATATTCATATCCAAGAAAACTTTTTTTCTCAATAACATATTTTCTATTGAATAGGAATCTATTTTCAATATAAATGAGGACTTCATGAAACCCATCTTTTATAATTACTTTATTTAAGAACTTCTCAACAGAATACGAGATATTCAAATGGAGAGTATTTTCAAAAAGCAACTTTTTTATTTCCAAATAATTTTCCTCTTCAATTGGATTGAATGCTATGAGCAATCTTTCAAAATGTCTATCATTACAATTCTGAAGAAATTGTTCAATTTCTTTCAAAGCCAGCATTTTATCATAATAGAATAACGTTGGAAGAGTAAACGCAAGGTTGAAATAATTTTCTGGAGTAGAAGTTTGAAATATCGTAGTAATAAGTTTATAGTCTTCTTCTTTAAGGAGACTCTTATTTCCTAACTTTAATATAGTATCATGAATACTGAAGGAATTATAAACATGTAAAATAGAATTTCGTTCTTCAATAGAGTTTTCCTTTTGAAATTTTTCTACATATATCCAATAAAAGTCTTCATCACTTTTAGAAAACCTAAGTTGTCTTAACACGTTTGAGCAGTGATTAATAACAAAAGCCTTATTCGTTTTCCATAAATGATTAATTAGCTCTTTTGCTTTAACTAAATCTGAGGTAACTGTTTCTAAAAATTGATAGTAATTTATTGGTGGGTATTCACTCTGTTCAATTACCTTCACCAAAGCATTTCCTAAATCAGTAACTGAGTTACTGATAATTAATTTCTGTGATTCCACTTCATATTTTTCTTTCTCGTCATTTATATTCTCATCATACTTTGGATTGAATACCTCAAGTAATTTTTCTGCAAGATCATTGCCCGTTAGGTTGTCATTTATTTTATCAATTTTTGTATAATAAGAATTGTCTATTCCCCATCGTTTAAACCAGTACAATTGATCTTTAATAAATTGTTTTTGTTTCAGTTCAAAAATACCTTTAGAAGAAATTGTAATCAAAGAATTCAATACAGTTTTTATTTCAGCTTTGCCTTTATAATTTTTATTTCTTGCTGCAAAAATTTCTCTTGGTACATCAATTATTATTTTAAGAATTTCCTCTTTAAGATATATGTTAGGTTCATTCCAAAAGACATCAATTAACAAGTTAATTGCTTCTTTTCTCAATTTTTTAATATATTCGTTCTCTGGAATGTATATTGTATATATCTGAATAGAATACTTTTGAAATAAGTGAGATTCTGTATCTGTAAATTCAAGCTTTAATATAGATTTCAACGCTTTAAGAGCAAAGAGTTTCATGTTCCCATTGGCTTTTTTTAGTTCTGTTTTACTAACAGTGAGTATTTGATTCTGTCTCTTGCAAATAAAGCCCTCAAAACGATCAGTTTTATTAAAAACAGCAATATTAGAAACGATTCCTTCATCATTCAATATATTGTAAAGTTTTCCGGAGAATACAAAAGCTTGAGTGTAGTAATCGTCGAGTTGAAACAAACTACGTAAAATATTTTTTAAATTCTTGATGGTTGAATTAAGAGAATAGTTTTTATATATCAAAGATTGTCGAAACTCTCCATATAAAGGATGGGACTCATTAGTAAATATTAATAAAACTTTTTCAACAGCTTCGGATGCAAGCAATGGCATTTCAAATGTAATGGAATATACGGCATCAAGAATCTTAGTAATTTCACGATCATCATTACAGTCCTCAATTCGTTTAATGTATCCTTTAAGAAGAGTTTCCAAGATTGCATTATCTTCTTTGTTATGAGAAGTATACCCGATATTTTTTATAATATTATTGATATGTGTCGCATATTCTGGCAATTTATTTTCCAACCAACTTTTCGACTTAAGAGCTTCTTCCAAAATTATATCACTATAAATGTCAGGCTTAATATCAGACTGATATTGACCTGAAACAATATTTTGTTCTTTCATCTTTTGTAGAATTACTTCGACATCTTCTTCTGATAGATTCTCAGTCGAAGCGATTCGCCGGATAATATTCTTATCTTCAAATTGAACAGGTTCAATTAGTGCAATTAAATTGATAACTTTAACAATATTCTTTTTAAGTATTTCCTTATCTTCACTTGTTGATGATTCGAATTGTTCAAAATATTGCTTAACGTAAGTATTGAGAAAGGAATCTTTCTTGATTTCAGATAATTTAGTTCCATTTTTAATAACCTTCAATAAAGTCATAATCATAATGGGTACACCATGCGTTAGCTCAACAAAGCTTCCTAAGTACTCTGCGATATTATAACCCTTTAATTCATCTTCGAGAAATTGAACGGTTTCCTCTCTTGTTAACTGATTAAGTTGTATCAAGTCTACCTGTTCTGTTTTTTCATTTACTGTTATCTGACTTAATACTTGGTTTAGAAAATAACTTCGAACGGTTAACAACAACTTTACTTTATTCTGTTTTATGCCCTTAATTAAAGTATATAAGTCTGCTATATCACTTTCATTAAATTTATCTGCATCATCAATCAGTACTATATAGTTTTTCTCTCCAGACAAAGCTATTTGTAATACCTCGAGATTTATTCTGTGTGTAATAATTACTAAAGCTACCCACTCATCATTCTCGTCTATATATTTTTTAAAAAATTCAATACAAAGTCTAGTTTTTCCAATTCCAGGTTCTCCGCTAACAACTGCGATATTCTTGTTATCATCTTGAATATACTTGTCTAAAGTTTCAAGCTTATCTTTTCTATGGTAAAATTTATTCGATAATTCATAGGAAGTATTTGTTCTTTTGTTAAGTTCTTCACGAAAGAACTCTGAATACTCTTGAATGAGAAACTTCGTTTGGTTTGTATACCAAAGTTTAACAATTGGGTGGTGGGCTAATAAAGTGTTTATTTTGGCTCCATCCCATATATGAAACTCAACTAATCTGTAGCTTTCTCTAAGAATACCAACGGCTATTTCCTTTAATTCTTTTCTCTGCTTAGGATTCAATTCTACGTTAGTTATGAAAACAACCGTTGTTTCATTCTGTATGTTCTTAGATATATCTTGTTTGATTTGGTTCTTTAGCTGATTGAATCCGGCGATTCTACCTGTCTCTGGGCTATGAAATTTTGCCTGGAATCTCCATTTTCCCTTTTTCCCATTATATTCTCCATCAAAAAAACCATCTATTCCTTGATCAGCACCAGGAGCTGTAAAAGGTACAAAGTTTTTTCCAAACTCAAAGCTCAGTAAGTCATTGCAGAAGAATTGAAACTTATCTCCATTAAAATCAGTCCAATTAATTATATTCATGCTACATATGTTTTATAGATAATTTCTCCCCTCCACAATCCCCACTTCCTCCTCCGTCAATTCATACAACTCATAAACCATTCTGTCAATCTCCTTATCAGTAGCTTCAATCTGTTTTTTTAATTGCAGGGCTTTATCGCGTTCTGCATTGAAATACTCTTCCCATTCGGCTTCCCGGGCCAGGGTGAGTTTTACTTTCTTCTTGCCAAGCTCAGCTATAAACTCTTTATACGAGAGTGTATACCAGTTTTGCAGTTTACCGGGCAAATCTTCCAACTCAAACTTTCGCTGCAACATACGCTGGAATTTATGTGATATTTCCTGTAATTCCTTGTTTAAGGTTATCATTAAATCAGCTTTTTCAATGTAAGGTTTTTGATCAGGCAATGATATTTTGGGAATAGGTATTTGTTGCAACTGATTAATTTTTATGTGTAACCCTTCTTGAAAATTCGATTCAAACCATTTATTTACAAAGGTTGAATTCAGTAAAACTAAAATAGTTTTTAACTGATAATTTTCATTCACTCTATATATTACGTTTAAAGTGTCATTTGCCAAAATTATTTCATCACAAAAACAGGCATTAATACTTTTAGAAATATCTTGTATATAAATCTTTTCACCTAAGAAATTTTGTAATACCCTGGGTCTTCCACCGGCTTTCTCATTGATTAATTCTGGTTTATACCAGATCCATTCTGTATTTTTCGTGTAATAGTATCTTGATATATTTCTGCCTCTCAGTATTGGAAAACAATCATCATTAATTTTATCATTAAAAATAAATCTACGATCATCACTTGTTTTTATTCCAAGAGAAAAGTCTGCTATTTCTCCTAATGTTTGAAATTTAGGTTTTATAGTGATCTCCGGTAAAAAAGAAAAAGTGTTCGTAGCTGAATTTCTAATTCTTTCGTAACTTAATTTCTTTTTGAGATCTATGAACTCATTGTTTATATATTCTTTCAAATCGATTACCTCTGATTTTGAAGGCACTGTCTTTGTAAATATCATGATTAATGGTGTCACAACCGCATCGGCAAATACATCATTTGGTAATTTTACTAATTCATTTACAATTGTTTTTTCTATTAAATACTTTCTCAAGCGTGAAAAGCTTTCAGTACCTAACCACGAATTTGGAAATATGAAACCTAAATGGCCATCTTTTTTAAGAATACTATATCCCTTTTCTATGAAGATACTGTATAAATCGGATTTGTTCTTTACAGTTTCATAGTGTTTTTGGTAAAATTCTCTTTCCTTTTGATTTAGGATATTGACTATATTTACATACGGCGGATTACCAATCACCACATCAAAGCCAGTTATCCCTTTTTCATAATCTGCTTTTGGTGCGGAAACGGCTTCTAACTTTTCAGCATATTCAGCTAATTGTTTGGTTATTTCAAGTGCTTCTTTTGATAATGCAATTCCCTGTTCGGCTTTTACCTGAACTTCCAGCGATTTTTCCTTGATCAGTTTCAGGTAATCGGGTGTTTCGTTTTTTTCGATAACGATTACCTCTTCTGCTTTCCCTTTTCTTCCAAATACCTGTGGAAATTCTTTATACCAGTCGAAAGCCTTTTCACCCGCTACTGCCGGGTCGTCTATAAGTGAGTTGCCACATTTTATGTTATTATTCAGTGAGGACAGTTTACGGTGAGGTTTAGCCGTACGTAGCCATAACGACAGCCGTGCTATTTCCACGCTCTCGTCGTTGATATCTACCCCGAACAGGTTGTTTTCCAGAATCACATTCTCGATATTGGACAGCTCCATGGAATAATGTCCTTTCAGCCCCGTTATCTTTTCCTGCTGACTATCAATCCAGGCATGTTCTGCAATTAAGAAATCGAGGGCCGTATTCAGAAAAGCACCGCTACCACAAGCAGGGTCTACAATGGTAATATGCAACAGCCATTCACGATAATTATCAAATACTTTCAGTGCCAGTTTCTTTTTGTCGGCACGCTTGTATTCAAAGAGTTCTTCTCCTATTCCCAGTTCCGTTTTCTTTTTCTCACAAAGTCGTCCAACCGTATTTTCTACAATGTATTGGGTGATATAACGTGGAGTATAAAACACCCCATCCTGTTTACGTTTGGAAGTAGTTTTTACACCTGTAGTTATCTCGTTGGTTACCTCTTCAATCTCGTTCAGGCTGTTTTCGAAGATATGCCCCAGTATATTTACATCTACATCGGTATCGTAATCGTATTTTGCTAATTTTTGGACATTTTGAGATAAAATAGCGTCGTCAATCCTAATATGATTTAATATTTCATCTTCGGCAAACAAGCCACCGTTGTAGGCATATATTTCTAAGTTGGCATCTTTATAACCCACATCCAACAACTTGAAATATTTTACAAAACGACTGTATAATGATTGATAGTCGTTCATTGGATCGGTATTGTATTTTTTCCATTTGTCCACAGTGGCTTGCACCGAATTGGCAGGAATCAGGCTTTTATCTTCAGCAAAATACAGAAACAAGAACCTGTCCAACAGTTTTTGTGTTTTCTTGAATAGGATAAGTTTATCATAACCGGGATTCAATGATATTATACTATCAAAAAGTTGCTGTTTAAAGGTTGAATAGTCTTTATACAGTTGCTTTGTAATAACATCTTCGCTACTGAGGGATTCTTGCTTAATTTCAAGAGGCAAGTCCTTTGCAATGCTTTCATAGGAAAGGCACAACCAAAGCCGTTTGAAATCATCATACGTGAGTTTAAATAAGTCGAATTCAAGATAGTCCACAGCATTTTCGATATAGAAACGCAACTTTTCGAAATTGGAAGTAATAATATAGTGGCAGTTCTTATGATTATTTTTATACCCGAAAGCCTGTGGCTCAACCTTTTTTAAATCCTGAGTCTTATGGTCTTTCAGTTCGATAACCGCGATAGTTTGGCTATTGACAATGATGGCAGCGTCGGCACTTTTGCTGTCGGTTTCATTTTTCTTTTCCCTGATAAGGTTGAAGTTGGAATGTGGTTGAGACGTATATCCCAGGATGTCAACAAATAACGCCCGCATAAATTCACCCTGATATTGCTCTTCCTTAGCTTCTAAGATATTCGTCTGAATATCCGGATTACCAAAATAACCGAGGTATTTTTCATACAGCGGTGTCAGGTTGGTAGTGATCCCTGCTAAATACTGACGTTCGACTTGTATTTGAAAAAGAGACATATAGTAAGTTTAGATTAAAGTTTTTTTGTTCGGACAAATTAAACTGTATCAGTTAGAAGTTGGAGTGTATAATAAATACTGATAAAGTCTAATATAGTACGTTTTATCTGATGATTTGAAAAACAAACCTCAAAAATACAATTACTTTTCTAATAAACCTATATTCCTGTTAATGAAGTTATGAACCAATTGAAATAAAAGTATGATTCGGGTTAAGTATGCAATCCTTTATTTATTAATCCTATCTTTTGCAACCTTCATCATACACCGGTATATCCCAAAACTATAACGGATATTGACTCCAGGCTGCCACAAAGAAAGTATGCTGATAATGATTACAGTTTAGAACTGTTAACCTGTTGAAGATATTAACCCTTTCTATTTACTTCGAAATTATTCCAATCGTTTTAAACCATGTTTCTGCTAATTAAGGCCAATTGGTAATTGGCAATTTTGTTTTCCGTAAACCGAATGCATGTCCGCCACGAGCATACACATGATATTCAACAGGCACACCTGCTTTTTTTAAAGCAATATAATAGACTAATAAGTTTTGTACCGTATCGACAGGATCATCTTGGGCTTGCAATAAAAACATTGGAGGTGTATTCTTTGATACCATCAGGGCAAAGCTGTTGTATCAATTCTTCAATTCTAATCATTGGTTACCTCCTTTCTTTGTCACTATCCATACTCCCTTTTTATCTGAGCCTTCGCGTGAAATTACACCTTCGTTTTTCAATTTTTCTAAATGCTTTTGTACCGCAGAAGGATTGATTAGCAACGCTTTCGACAGTTCTTTCCGTGTAATATCGGGTTTTTCGACAATGAGTTCGAGCAATCTGATCCCTTTTACTGACCACTTTTTCTGACCACCTAAATCATCTTTCTGACCACCTGAATTGATTTTCAATGCTGAATTTTGCTCTTTGACAGAATCTCTGTTTTCTTCTATTCGCAAATGTATGTTTTTTAACTCATTGTTTTCGCCGAGCAATAAATTGCCAAAGAAACGCATCAGATATTCGTGTGTCGAGAAAATTTTATTTTGTTGAAGTTAAAACTTTTTTTATTTACTTCAAAATTATTCCAATTGTTTTAAACCATGTTTCCGCTAATTCAGGCCAACGGGTTATTGGTAATTTTGTTTTCCGTAAACCGAATGCATGTCCGCCATGAGCATACACATGATATTCAACAGGCACTCCCGCTTTTTTTAAAGCAATATAATAGACTAAAGAGTTTTGTATCGTATCGACAGGATCATCTTCCGCTTGTACTAAAAACATTGGAGGTGTATTTCTTGATACCGGTATAGTAGGATTCAGCTGGAACTCTCTGGTCGTTTTTTCCAACATGTGCCCGGGATAAATTGCCAATCCAAAATCAGGTCGGCAACTTACACGATCAGCGGAATCAATTACCGGATAGACACGTTTTTTAAAATGAGTACTAATATTCGCTACCAGATGTCCACCGGCTGAAAATCCGATCACTCCTATTTTCGTTGGATCTATATGCCATTCTCTGGCATGAAAACGCACTATTCCTACTGTCCGTTGCGCATCTTCCAAAGCCATGGGGGCTACCGGATCTTTATGACAATCGCATTTCGAATCCCAATACGGACCGGAGTCCGGTACCCTGTATTTTAAAAGAATTCCTGTTATTCCTATCGAAGTTAACCATTCACATATTTCTGTACCTTCAAGGTCTATCGCTAAATCTTTATAACCTCCTCCCGGAAAAACTACAACAGCGGCTCCTGTATTCTTTCCTTTTGGTGAATAAATTGTCATTGTTGGCAGTGAGACCCTTTCCACAAATGTGCAGGGTTTATTTGCAATCAGAGTTTCTGCTTTCGTCATAAACTCCGCTCCTGCCATAGGTTGGGAATCAGGTACCTTTTTTGGCCATATCGGGATTTGTACATGTCCAGCTGATGGTTGCCAAACAGTCGTTTGAGCACTCAGGTTTACAAATATCACTAAGTAAATAATAACCAAGACAGGCTTCGTTTTTATCAATAATTTCATAGTAGTTGAATTTAATATTTTCAAATAGTTTAAAAGTCAGTCTTTGTCAATGTTGCTGTTTCCCCGTATAGTGCAGTTTAGCGAAGCATAACTTTCTGTATAAAATTCGGGACTAGTGTGTTGATAATGAATACAATTTATAACTGTTATAGTTAGCAATCCACGGAGCTATTCGAGGCTGTTTAAAAAGAAAGGCAGTTGAACTGAATACTTACGATTTGAAAGTTAATCTGCTTTTTTAAATAAGCGAATAAGGTTTGGTTTGTTTGGGTGCAGGTTTTCTATTAAGGTTTAATTCCTGAAAATAAGGTTTTTAAAAGGAAACCTTATTTTAATTTGTTTACTTTCATAGAAAAGATACAACTCTGACTAAACCTTAATCCCTTCTACTTTAAGTTTCAATTTGAAAGTATTTGATTTTTTTAAATCTTATTTTTCACAACCTCATTCGGGTGTGGGATAAACCAATACATCTTCTACCATGCCTTCCAGCATGTCGTTGCAGTAAATCTGCAACCCGTTATACTGTAGGTAAACCGCCCTGCTTCAGTTTCTTTCATAAAACCATTTTAAAGTTCATTTTTCCATGCCTGTATTCTATGTTCAATTTCTGCAAATGGCAGACGGTTATTCAATAGTTTTAATTCTTCAAGTTTCTGAAAACATTCATTCAGAGGAAGTAACTTTTGATTTTTTATTTCTTCAAGAATAAAAAGTATTCGCTTTACATCCAATCCTGATTGCGTACCCTTTTTTCGTAGCGTTCCATCACCTGTTATCAGGGTCGCATTCATTTTTTGTGTGTAATACCATACCGAACAATCCTCAAAACTTACTCCTTTAAGAGCATTGTACAGGGATGCTATTCCGCCGAAATCATCAGGCGTTTCTGTTCTTATCACTGTTAACCGTTCGGAAGTAAGCGATTGCTGTTGAACATCGGTTAATTCGGAAAATACAAAATCTGTTGTGTATAAATTAACTTGCAACGATAAAAAAGCTTCTTCCATATGAAGCTTTACCAAATCAATCAATATGTTTGCATCGTTGATAAATACTTTCATGTTAGCCGATATTGAGTGTGACGGAGTTTCTCAGTTCTTCCAACCCAACCTGCAACAAGGACGATGCTTTGCTGAAAGTGATATATTCTTCGGTTACAGCCCTGTAAATCAAATTCTCATAACGGTCCGACTTTTCTGTACCTCCAAATCGTGAAGTTTCAACCAGCAGTTTCAGGTCGTGATCGAAGTTTAGTCTTTTAAAAAACTGTACAAACTGTTCTTTCGAAATAATTTGTAATTCCGACAATTTATAGACAATGGCAGGAATACTGATACCATATTTTTTCTGGATATTTTTCAACTCCTCCATACTGATACCCGACCGTTTGGCTCCAAATTCAGTATTCACGTTTTTTTGTGCCAATAACATCTCGGAGGCAAAGGCATGGCACATTTTTTCCTGCTCCTTCTCGTCGAAATCAGCCAGGTTCAATAGCAAATGACCTAATTCATGCAGTATTGTAAACCGCTTGCGTTCAATAGGCAAGTTTTTATTCACCACCACCACATAAAATTTATCGTCAACCACTGTCGACAACCCATCAAAATGACTGGAATCATCTTCCACTTCAATCACTTTTATCTCTTTATCCTCAAGCAATTGTATAATGTTGTATATCGGATCATTCCCGATATTCCACGCATCACGCAATTTGTCAACTGCATTCTCCACATCTCCGGCCGTTTTCAGTTCAAACGGTAACAACGGATTCGTAAAATCAGTATTCAGGTTACAGATATTCTCTACATACAGATAGTTCTCAATTTTTACCCTGATTTCTTCTTTCAGCGAATTAATCCGCTTAGTATTCAGCCTGCTCTTCTTCCTGAAACTAATCTCTCCTATTTCCACCTCCGGTTTTCTGAAAAAATAATCTACTTTCTCGCCAAACAACCTCGAAAAGGCAATCAGCTTTTCACTGGTTGGCATCGATAGCCCCTGCTCGTACTTGCTGATCATTTGCTTGGACACACCCAGCTTATCCGCCAACTCTTGCAGCGAATAACCCTTTTGCAATCTTGAATTTCTGATTCGTTGTCCTACAATCGTTTCCATAATATATATTTTTGGTTGACAAATATAATTATATTATCCAATTCGTCAACCAATACAGTATGATTATTTTACATATTTAACGAAAAAGTCACTAACTATCATAAGCTTATATATAATACATTATTTACCTTCCCCACATACAGTCTTGTGAACGAATGGCAGGGTCAACAAAAGAAGTTCTGATTTCAATTTTTGGTGTAAGCTCAGCTAAGAATAACTTTCCGAAGACTAATCGGGAGAAGTATGCTGATAACGAATACAATTTATAACTGTCAGTTTGTTGAAGTTATAACCTTCATTTTATTTCCGGTACGGGTTATGCTTCGTTAACCTGAAGTATCCACTGAGTTGCAATAAGCAAAACTGGACGGAAAAAATATCTTCACAATCAACTAATATATCGGGATCAAAATAAACTTCTCCTGTTATATGATTCTCACTTCCTTTTTTACAAAAAATTATATTTTGCAAATATAGTGAATGGCTTTTAATATTTGTATTTATCTGATAAATATTCCTTAAATAATACAGAAGTTGGGTTAACATATTGAAGCCACAAATATTCCTGATTTCTCATAAAAAAAGCACAAATCGGATCCGAAGGGGAATCCGGTATCCTACATGTATTGTTTGTAGTGATTCAATTGTTTTTTAAAAATATTTTTTTTATTCCTTCAAAATATTGTAAAATTTATAAAAAATTCCTTTGACATTTATTTCGGATTAAAGTAATAATAAAGAGATAATAAAGTACAAATAAAGTATTAATAAAACCCTATATAGGATTTTATTATTACTTAATTTATTGTTTATTTGTTTTTAATTTATTATTTTTGCCGAAATAAATGTGAGCGAAATTTTAAAATAATTTGAAAAGCATTTTCGGCTTTCCGTTTGTTATCTAAATTTTATAGTTTGGAGTACCTAAAATGATGTATTTATTTGATAATGTGCATCTTGTTGATATATGTTTTAATTGGTACGGAAGGAATATTACAAGAATATATCAGGATGCATTTCAATTCATAAAGTAGAAGGAAAAGATCCGGAATAAAAAAATATATCTATATATTCATTTAAAATCACAATTTATTCATCATTAAAAACTAATATTATGGCAATTGTAAATGGATTTCTACAAATGACCGGCAGTATTAAGGGTATGTCGTTCTATACCCCTGTCGGAAGCGACAAAGTGATTATGCGGACAAAAGGTGGTGCAACAAAGTACACGATTCAAAATGGTGAGAATTTTGCTAAATTAAGGCTGCATCAAATTGAATGGCAGGGTTGTGTTAAGTTTGGTCAATCTATGAAGGATGGAATCGGCGACACGTACCGCCTTGCGGACTTCAACCTGACTCCCGTCTGGAATGGGATGGGAAGGAAAATATTGAAACTGGACACTGTGAGCCCGGTAGGTCAACGATTTTTACGCTTTTCTCAGTGCAAGCAGGTGATGGAAGGATATAATCTGAACAAAAAATATCCCATTACTTCGATTTTGCGCGTATCCCCGTTGGCGGAGCTAAACCGGGAATCTCTTTCGGCAACTGTTTCCATTCCACTGATTAATGCATCAACCGATGTGCAGAATATTCAACGGTTGCCATATTTCAGGTTAATCGTTTGCCTGGGGTTGGTATCGGACATGAGGTATAATGAGTATGGCCTTATCCATAAATATGAACCTGTAAACGAAGAGTCGAATGGTACATCCATGTCTGTCCTTAGCGACTGGCATGTTACAAGTGATGTCCTGCCGGCTCAAATCATGTTGGTTCAGTTCAATGAAACCGCAATTACATCCCTAACCGATGATGTGACGGTACTATTAAGCATGGGTATTGAATTTGGAAATGTCGTGTCAGGAGGTGAGATTATGCCTGTGAAGCATGCAGGGTGCGGAAAGATTCTGAAGAGTTGTTGATAAGTTTGAGGTTTGAGGTTTGAAAAGTTCTGATACACCGGAACCTTTCAAACTTCAAACTCTTCAAACTTTTTAACCTTTTTAGTCGCACTCCCACTTCTGACTTTGAATCATTTACGGGTTATACAACAAGTGGGAGGGCGACATCTGCCAGGAGGTCACCATCCCACTTTATTCTCATTCCTCATTCCTCATTCCTCATTCCTGAATTTGTGGGAGTGCTACTAAAGGGTGGTACGCTAAACTTTTTGTCGTAGAGCCACAAGACACAAAAATATTTTCTTCATAAATAGGAAAACGTTCAAAAGTACTATTTACGTTTTGAGGTTTAGTTATTAAATAGAAGGAAATAAGGGAGGTTCAATGGGTGATATATTTTCTATGAAGGGTGAAAATAAAAAATAAGGTTTTAAAGGTTTATGTCTTTCTGTTTGAGTAATGTTATCTTATTTCACGATATGGAAATCGCGAGACCCAAAAAGCACACCGGACTGCAAAAAGAAGAACCAAGACATAAGACAAAAGACTTCAGAAACACTTCAAACCTTTCAAACCTTTAAAACTCTTGAAACCCTTCAAATGGAGTATGCGACATTCCGGTTTACCGGAACTCTTCAAACCCTTCAAATGGAGTATGCGACATTCCGGTTTACCGGAACTCTTCAAACCCTTCAAATGGAGTATGCGACATTCCGGTTTACCGGAACCCTTCAAACTCTTCAAACTCTTCATCCGGAGAATCAGAACAAAAACTGAAGGAGAACTAAAAATCAAAAAAAACAGAGAATATTCATTTCTACTATGAAGTTACGAAAATTTTTGAACCAATCTTTAACTGATTCGGTCCCTCTCCAATTTCAACCATCCGAAAATTGAAAGAAAAACAGATTATTTTATAACAGATTATAACAATCATCCCTCAATAAAAAACAAATGATGAATGTTTAATTTTCACTGATTTTTTTTACCTTATAATAATACAAATTCCAACCTTTTATTTTATCTTTCGGAAATTTTAAATCAAAATTACACATCAATGGAAAAAATAAGCACCAATGAAGTCCTGGAATGGGCGAAAGACTTTCTTTCAAAATCAGAGAAAGAAATTACCGGCGACGAGCTGAAAGAACAAAAGAAATATGCGATATTAATTCAGAATCCAAATGATAAAACGCTTCTTTCGAAGCTGTTGGATGAGTCGTCGCAAATTCACAGCAACAAAAAACTTGCGCGGCGGATGAAAGTGCTTATCGATCATTATGGTATTCCACAGTTCTTCAGCAAAACAGATACTTTATTAATCCGGCTTTTTACAGCTTTCGGTTATTGGTTTGACTTTATTGCTGTGCCCATTTTCAAAAATAGATTACGATCGGATACCTCAAAGGTGATTATCAATGAGAAGCATTCGTATCTGACTCATCACCTGACTGAACGACGAAGCCAAAAAATCGGACAGAATGTAAACTTACTGGGTGAAGTTGTGCTGGGCGATGGAGAAGCAAATCACAGGTATAACCATTACCTTGAAGCATTGAAAGATCCTCAGATTAATTACATTTCCATCAAAATATCGGGCATTTATGCACAAATCAATCCGTTGAATTATGCCCAAAACAAAATAGAACTCTGCGAAAGATTAACCCGTATTTATCAACAATCCATTGATTTTCCATATGTTGATGATAACGGAGTTTCAGTCTCCAAATTTGTCAATCTGGACATGGAAGAATATAAAGATACCGAACTGACTCTTGATATTTTCAAAACAGTATTAAGTCTGCCTCAGTTTAAGAACTACACATCCGGAATAGTTGTACAGGCCTATTTACCCGATGCATGGAATTTCCAGACAGAACTGCTGGAATTTGCAAAACAACGGATGGCTGACGGAGGATCACCTCTTAAAATGCGGTTGGTAAAAGGAGCCAATCTGCAAATGGAATCAATTATATCCTCTTTAAAAGGATGGAATAATCCTGTTCTAAGGAGCAAAGTGGAGGTTGATGCCAATTATCTTCACATTCTGGATCGTGCTTTGGAACCTGAGAATGCAAATGTCCTGAATATCGGAGTTGCATCCCATAATTTCTTCAGCATTGGATACGCTTACCTGTTATCCAAAAAAAATAAGGTTGAAGATCAGGTCACTTTTGAGATGCTGGAAGGTATGGCAAATCATTTACCACGTGTTATGCGTAATCTTGGAAAACAGATCATCCTTTACACTCCGGTGGTAAAAAACGAACATTTCCTGAATGCCGTATCTTATCTGGTTCGCCGTTTAGATGAAAACACCGGGAAAGACAATTTCCTGAGTTATTCTTTTAATTTAAAGTATAACAGCAAACAATGGAAATTCGTACAACAACAATTTTTAGAAGCTTATGCATTAAAAGAAAAAATTGATTCAAAACCTTTCCGTACACAAAACCGTAATCTTCAACTTCAAACTTCAAACTTCAAACTTCAAACTTTTACGAACGAGCCTGATACTAATTTCGATCTTAAACCCAATCGTTTATGGGCTGATACGATCCGGGAACAGTGGAAAAAGACTGAAGCTGATGTACCTTATCAGATTCCGGTACAAATAGGGGTCGATGAATTAACCAGTGAAAAGAAACACCGGTATATTGATCGCAGCCAAAGCGGGGAAGTGTGTGTATGTGAAGCCAGTTTATCAAACCTTGAACAGATAAAAGAAATAATTTTCACAGCCGAATCGGACCAGTCAAACTGGAGAAAGACATCACTGGAAGATAGGAATGTGATACTGCATAAAGTTGCGGATAACCTGGGAAAGAACCGTGGTAATCTGATTGGTTGCATGTCGGCTATTACGGGGAAGACTTTTGGCGAAGGGGATGTAGAAGTGTCGGAAGCAATTGATTTTTGTCGTTTTTATCCGTTTTCAATGAAACGGTTTGAAGAATTAAAGACTATTTCAATCACTCCAAAAGGAATTGTGCTGGTCATTCCTCCATGGAATTTTCCTCTTGCCATTCCTGTTGGCGGTGTGGCAGCAGCACTTACCGGCGGAAACTCAGTTATTTTAAAACCTGCGACAACAGCATTTCCGGTAGCATGGGAATTCGCAAAAGCTTTTTGGGATGCAGGTGTACCAAAAGATGCCCTACAGGTTTTATGCATTGATGGCCGTGAGCCGCTTAAATATTTAACTTCCCATTCATCCGTAAAACATATTATTCTTACCGGAGGAACTGATACCGCTTTCCAGCTTCTTGCAAATAATCCGTCGTGTCCGCTTTCGGCAGAAACAGGCGGGAAAAATGCAATTATTCTTACTGCAAGCGGTGACAGGGATCATGCCATTCAGAATGTTGTCACTTCGGCTTTTAGTAACGCCGGACAAAAATGTTCCGCCTGTTCGATCCTGTTGGTCGAAAAAGAAGTTTATAACGATCCCGATTTCAAAATAAAACTGACAGATGCAGTTACCAGCATAAAAACAGGTGGAGTGTGGGATGGCGGCAATATTGTAGGGCCAATGATTACTTCGAAAAACGAAAAATTACTCTATGCAATTGATCATCTGGAAGAAGGTGAATCGTGGTTGGTTAAGCCTGAATTTGTTGATGAAAAACGATTTATTTTGAAACCATGCGTCAAATGGGGTGTCAAACCTGAGAGTTTTACCTTTAAAAATGAATTGTTTGCTCCATTGTTATCGGTAGTTTGTATCGACGATTTAGATGATGGCATTAAAAAAGTGAATTCATCGGAGTATGGTTTAACATCCGGGTTGCAAAGTCTGGATGAAGAAGAACAATTTAGATGGAAAAACAGTATTGAAGCAGGGAACCTTTACATTAACCGTGGAATAACCGGTGCAATTGTCAACAGGCAGCCTTTTGGGGGAATGAAACGGTCGGCATTCGGAGGGGGAATAAAAGCAGGAGGAAGGAATTATGTTACCAGCTTTGTTACTATAACTGATAATGCTAAAATACTCTCCGCTTCAAAAGATAAAGACCGGTTTAAAACTTTCTCGTCGATATTGAATGTTCATGAAAATGCACGCTTTCAAAATGCAGTCGACAGTTATGAAAAGAACTGGAAAAATGAGTTTTCGCTGGAAACCGACATTCATCATTTGATGGGTGAAAAGAACACTTTCCGTTACTTACCACTTAGTAATATGGTTCTCAGAGTACAGAATAAAGATAATCTTTGTGAACTATTTATGATTCTGGCTGCAGCACACATTGTAAATACTCCTTTGATAGTAAGTATCAGTTATGATGATTATAAACTTGAAGTATTAAAAAAATCGACAGAGAATAAATGTACCATCTTAATTCAAAATGAGAAAGACTTTTTGAAAGAAATTGTCAACTACGAACGAATCCGGACCTGTAACAATCAACTATCCGATGAATTCTTTTTGGAAGCCGCAAAAGCAGGGAAATATATCGCTTGTTCAAAACCAATCATCGAAGGACGTGTAGAAATCCTTCATTATGTCAAAGAGCAAAGCATTGCTTTTGAATACCACCGGTATGGTAGTATTACAGATACAGTGGAATAAATTCAACCAATTTTAAAAAACTGTTTAACATTTTATGTTAAACAGTTTTTTTTACGAATAAATCAGCCATTAAAAGCCAGGATGAATTCTCTATTAAATATCTGATAAAATTCTTGTATATACGTTCCTGTTATTTACATATTTATTTAAATTGTAGTATTTTTTGGATGAACTTAATAAATAACAAATAATCTAGGGGACATATTAAAATAATTATTTATTTTTGCAATTACATTTCATTAAATTATGTCATTAAATGGGAAAAAGATATTAATTAGATCTACAATTTTATCCGGTAATTTGAAACAAAGTAGTTGGAACAATAGATTTCCTTGTTTTATTCGTCTTGAAATCAGACCTCTCCCCCTACCCTCTCCGACCTCACCCCGACCCTTTCCAAGTGGAGAGTGAGTAAGAGAGGATGATAGAACTGAAGGTTGAAAAAGCTTTATTTAAATTAATAGGACACTATTTATTTCCTGTTACTTCTTAAATATTAACGGATTCCATGTAAACTTATTAAATATTTTTTTTATTATTCTCAAACGACAACATTTTCATTTAAGATTAAGCACCCAAAGGATTAACATATAAAATATACTGTTTTTGTGTAATCATGTAAAAATCAATTTGATTAAAGAATGTCTGTAACTTCCACAATTCTTGTAATAAATTAGTGTTTCAATTTATAAATAGAATTGAAAAAGAAATCTAAAAGAAATTAATTATAATTTTGTTAACAAGAATAATCCATGAAAAAAGTCATAATTTCTATCACTATCTTGTTTACTTCCTTCCTGAGCATTTATTCACAAGATATTAATTCTCTCTATTTTTTGAATGGCTGGAGTCAGAGACATTCGCTGAATGCTTCATTTGCTCCTGAAAACGGATATTTTTCCTTTCCGGTACTAGGCGGTGTTACTATGAATCTTTCATCAAATACCGGACTATCTAATTTTTTCTATACATATAATAATAATTCTGTCACGTTTCTTCATCCCAGCGTAGATACCCAACAGTTTTTAAGCAGTCTACAACCAAACACTATTTTGCATCAGGGGATGAATTTAAATTTATTTTCCTTTGGATTCTTTACACTTTCTAATAGTTTTTGGTCATTTGATATTTCGTTAAAGGAGACTTTTGATGCCAATATTCCAATTGATTTTTTCAGGCTGGCAAAATCAGGAATACAAAGCCAAACTAACAATGTATTTGATCTTAAAAATTTAAATATAACACAAACTAACATTGCCCGGTTTTCGTTGGGATATTCAAGAGATATTAATTCACATTGGAGAGTAGGGTTAAATGCAAAAATCCTTGCCGGATTATCTTATGAAAAAATTAATTACAATCAGTTTGATGTTAATCTATCAAATAACCAGTATTCACTCTCAGCCGTTGGAGAATCTCAAATAAGATCGGAATTTCTTTCATTCGATACAGATGCAAATGGCAATTATGATTTTTCAAAAGCAAATTTCGATATGTCCAAACTGAAACCGGCAGGATTAGGTGCTGCATTCGATTTAGGAGTAACCTATAAACCTTTGAAGAAACTGACATTTTCGGCAGCATTAAATGATATAGGTTTTATAAACTGGAATGCTACAGCTATAAAAAACGGGACAGCGAATAGTAATATTGTTTTTAATGGTTTTACAAATACCAATGTAGACAGCATCGACATAGCTACTCAAGTGAACAAATTTAAAGAGGACGTAAACTCATTGATAAAGTTTAAAGAAGTGCCTTCAGGGAATAATATTATTGAAAGTATTCCATATACATTGAAAACTTCAGCAGAATACAGTATTTTTGGAAACGATAAACATGATATAACCCTTGGAATGCTCTGGAATAGTTATAATACACCGTATGACCACATAAATGAATTAGTCGGGGCAGTAACCTTTAAACCTTTTACCTGGTTTTCACTTTCTACTACATGTGAATTTCTTCGTCCGGAATCGAACAGGTTCGGGTTAGCATTGAATTTTTCACCAAGATGGATCAATATATTCGTAGCTTCCGATTATATCGTACCAAAGCTTAATCATCAAAATTTACCGGTTGATAAATTTGATCTAAATTTAAGTATTGGGGTTAGTATTGGAATAGGGAGGCCAAGAGATACGGATAAAGATGGAGTGGTTGACCGGCTGGACAAATGTCCGGGAACACCTTTAGGGGTGAAAGTTGATAAAAACGGATGTCCGTTGGATACTGATGGCGACGGAGTCCCCGATTACCTCGACAAGTGTCCGGATACACCAAAAGAAGCCTATGGAAAAGTTGATAAGAATGGCTGTCCGTTAGACTCGGATGGTGATGGCGTTCCTGATTATCTGGATCAATGTCCAAATACACCGGCAAGTGCCCGTGGATTTGTAAATGCCCAGGGATGTCCTAAAGATTCGGATAATGATGGTATACCCGATTACCTTGATAAATGCCCCAACACTCCGGCGGGTGTTCAGGTTGACTCGGTAGGTTGTCCAATTGATACTGATGGAGATGGAGTTCCGGATTATCTTGATTTATGTCCCGGTACACCTCCTCAGGCAAAAGGATTCGTTGATAAAAACGGATGCCTGCTTGATACAGATGGCGATGGAGTTCCTGATTACCTCGATAAATGTCCCGGTACACCACTCGAAGCGCATGGATTTACAGATAAAAATGGTTGTATTCTTGATTCGGATGGCGACGGTGTTCCCGACTATCTCGATAAATGTCCGAATACTCCTGTTGAGGCCCGGGGTAAGGTTGATGAACATGGTTGTCCGCTTGATATTGATGGAGATGGTATTCCTGATTATTTAGATAAATGTCCTACGATTCCGGGCGTAAAATCGAATGACGGTTGTCCTGAAATTAAAAAGGAAATACGCGCATTATTCCTGAAAGCGTTAAAAGGCATTCAGTTTGAACCGGGTAAAGCGGTCATTAAAAAGACTTCACTTGTTCTTTTAAATAAAATTGCCCAGGTAATTAAAAGTAATCCATCATTTTTAATTGAAATCAGAGACCATACAGAGATTTCAGGGATCTCAGCCAATAACTTGCTCCTGTCGCAAAACCGAGCAACAGCTGTTCGCAATTATCTGATAAAAAGAGGAGTCAGTGAAAGAAAAATTACTGCGAACGGGGTTGGTGATAAAATACCGGTTGAAAGGATTAATACACTGGAAGAAAAAATATTAAAACAAAGCGTTGAGTTTATTGTCACTTTTGAGCGTTGAGCTTTGAGCATCCTGAATTGAGCATTGTGCTTTGAGCATTGAGCATAGAGTATCGAGAATTGAGCTTTGAGCATTGAGCTTTGATGAATATAATAATTTACGATTTATTAAATTGCAATTTACAATTTACAGAAATTCTCTAATTATAAATCAGGATCTATATGCGAAAATATCCTGCAACCCACTCTTACGCCACCTCTTACTCCCCTCCAGGAGAGGGTTGGGGTGAGGTCGGAGGGGCTGTGGGAGGTCGGGATATAAACTATTCATTTACAATTTACAATTGGTCTGAAACGGGAGTATTTTAATATTTGATCAAACAACTGAACAAATTGACGTCCCGTTTACGGAATTGACCAATTAACCAATCAATTAACCAATTAACTAATTAACTAATTAACTAATCAACCAATTAACTAATTAACTAATCAACCAATAAACCCTTTATTTTCTTCATGAGAATTTAACTAAGGGTGCATTCAAAGAAAAAAATACCTGATTATTTTAAAAAGACAGAAAAAATATGAAACATGTTTTAATCACGGGTAGTACCCGTGGAATTGGCTTTGGTCTTGCAAAAAGATTTATTGAAGCTGGATTAAAAGTGACAATAAATGGCACAACTGAGACCAATGTTACCAGGGCAGTCAGGGATTTAAAAGAACTATATCCGGATAAAATAATACAAGGTTTTGTAGCCGATGTAAGCAATATTAATGAAATTGAAGTCCTTTGGGAAAAAGCTACCCGTGGTTTAGGTCCGGTAACTATCTGGATAAACAATGCAGGTGTTGACCAGACAAGAAAATTTATTTGGGAAATTGACTCACAAACAATAGATAAAGTCGTAAAAACAAACATTACAGGAGTTATTAATGGAAGTATTATTGCTTTTACAAAGATGGCAGAACAGGGCGGAGGACAGATTTACAATATGGAAGGATTCGGAAGTGATGGAATGATGATGAAAAACATGACTTTATATGGCACGACTAAAAGGGCGGTTCGATATTTTACACAATCTATGGCAAAAGAAGCTAAGAATTCATCAGTACAAATAGGAACGTTAAGCCCCGGTATGGTGCTAACTGATTTTCTTCTTAATTCACTGAAAGCAAATCCAAAGGAAGCAGAAAAAAACAAAAAGGTATTCAATATTCTGGCCGATAATGTTGAAACGGTTACCCTGTTTTTAAGCCATAAGGTTCTCATGAACACAAAAAACAACGCACATATAGCATGGTTGACAAAGCAAAAAGTAATTTACCGCTTTATGAAATCTCTTTTTGTGAAAAGGGATTTGTTTCGGTAATTGGTTGAGCTTATCATTCAGTGTTCCGTGTTAAAGATTTGGTTGAATAGTTGATTGATTAACTTTAGGATTATAGTTGATTTTAACATCTTAAAATATATCAGGTATTTTTCTTTTGTGCTCATTTCTTTTTTCTTTTTTGTGTCCTTATGGTGAGTATTCTTTATGTGTTTTTTTGTCTGGTTAGGTAATACAATCAATTGATCAATAAAGTATTATCACTCCTTAACATGGAACACGGAACGCGGAACGCGGAACACAGAACACGGAACACGGAACACGGAACACAGAACACGGAACGCGGAACGATTAACTATTTCTAATAAAACAACAAACAAACCGGGGCTCCGACTTTGATTTGTTTACCGGTATTTGCAAGATGACCTGTTATCCTGTCGCGTTTAAAAATCACAATATTATCCGTATTCTGGTTTGCAACAAATACATAGTTTCCATCAGGAGTTATAGCAAAATTACGGGGTCCGTCACCTCCGGTTGAGACTTGTTGTCTGAAAGTTAACTTTCCGTTTGTCGCAACCGAAAAACAGGTAATGTCATTGGCTGTTCCTCTGTTTGTAACATAGAGAAAATTTCCATCAGGTGATAAATGGATATCGGCAGTTCTGTTTATTATTCCTTTTTTGTAATCAACTGTAGTTTCCTGAATCAGGTACAGTCGTCCATTTTTAAGCCCTAAAACTGAAACTGTGCCATCAATTTCCTGAACTAAATAAACTTTTGTACCATCTTTACTAAAAGTAGAATGACGTGGTCCGCTTCCCGGTTTTACATTTAATGTGTCAAAAGGAATCAAGACATTGGTTGTAGCATTTTTATTGTATTGATATACTGTCACTTTATCTGTTCCAAGGTCATTTGCAAGTACATATTTAGTATCAGGGGTTACAAGCACCTGATGTACATGAGGTTCATTCTGCCGTTCAGTATTTATACTTTTTCCTGTATGCTGAATCACCTGTAAAACATCTGTTAATGAGCCATCAGCTTTCTTTCCAAAAACAGAAATACTTCCGCCATCATAATTAGCTGTAAAAACGTTATTAGCAGTAACCGAAATATTACACGGTCCATTACTTTTAGTCAGAGAAGAGTTTAATAATTTTAAATATCCGGTTTTATCATTAAACGAAAATGCGTTGGCAGAACTGCCATCTGTGCTTTCGCTAACTGAATAAACAAATTTTCTATCAGGAGTAACAGCCAGAAAACTCGGATTCTGAATACCACTTGTTACTGATTTTTCTGTAAAAACACCATTGTTCATATCTATATTATAGGAATAGATTCCCTTACTTTTATCGGGAGTGGTATAAGTTCCTATTAACAGTTTGTAGTTGTTTTTTTGAGCAGGGACAGAAAACACAGATATTGAAACAAGAAAAATGAACAGGACTCTTTTCATAATTGACAGATTAAAAAAGTAATGTGAGGATTTGATATTAAAACCTCAAAAGTACATAATATTCCGGTATTATAGGATTCTAAAAAAACAATGTTCTGTGGTTAAACGTTATTTTAAGAAAAGTTATTCTTTAATTCTTCCTTAAAACAGATACACCCCCTGCCCTGCATCACCCAAAAACTCTCCTGGACGTGAGGGAATAAACAGAGCTTAGCAGGACTGAATATTTCTCTGAAATTATACGACATTATTTATTTTACAATTCTTGATAGAGTAAAACAATTCATTCAAAATCAATACAATTATGGCAGAAAAGCATGTAATTAATACAAAATGGATAAGTGATATGACCTTTGAAGCAGATGTAGACGGTTATAAAATAATGATGGATGCAAAACCCGAAAGCGGTGGACATGATGCAGGTTCAAGTCCAAAGAAACTAATGTTAGTGGCACTAAGTGGCTGTACCGGTATGGATGTGGTTTCTGTTTAAAAAAAAATGCGTGTGGAAATTGAAGGATGCAGTGTTGAAGTACAAGGCGATGTAGCAGAAGAACATCCGAAACGTTATACAAAAATGCATGTTATTTATACCTTTACAGGAAAAAATCTACCTATGGATAAACTCCGTAAAGCTGTAAGTCTGTCGGAAGAAACCTACTGCGGTGTAGAGGCTCTTTATAAATTAGCGATTGAAGTGACTTCGGAAATAAAGATAATTGAATCTTAATATTTCCTGATTACAATACTTCCACATACGAAGAAAGCAGATATTCTATAGTTAGGATTCTGCTTTTATTATTTATTTGGTTGTACCGGATATGTTGTGGAAATATTAAAACAATAAATATCTCACCATCCCGATAGCTATCCGGATGGTGAGATTTTCTTCTTCACACTATAACCAGTTGTACCATTTAGTTTATATCCTGTTCACCTGTATTTATTCAAAAACAACTGCAATATTATTAAACAGTTAAACACCCGCACATCGTTGTCAAAAGCAGTACTTTAATTCTCATGCAGAATCATTTAAATATGAATATTGTTGAGTTTTCTTCATTATTATTGAGTAAATTTGTTGAAATTGAAAAGTAGCAGTTAACATGTAAAAATATACTTATGAAACTTATAATTATATCAAACAGACTTCCTTTGAAAGCATCAAAATCAGAAAGTGGTGAATTCGAATTTTCGCGTAGTGAAGGTGGATTGACAACAGGACTTGATTCACTTAAGATGGATATAGAAAGGCATTGGATCGGTTGGCCCGGTGCATTTGCTGAGAATGATGAAGAAAAAGAAGAAATCACGAAACATCTGGACACCTTTAAATTTCATCCAGTCTTTTTAACAGACGAACATATACAGAATTATTATGAAGGTTACAGCAACAGCACACTATGGCCTTTATGTCATTATTTTTATTCATACGTTGTATATGAAAATAAATACTGGGAATCGTATAAAGAAGTTAACGAAATGTTTTGCCAGGCAGCCATTCCGTTTATAGAGCCCGGTGATATTGTCTGGGTACAGGATTATCAGTTGATGCTTCTCCCTCAATTATTACGAAAAGCTGTTCCGGGAATCAGCATTGGTTATTTTCATCATATCCCATTTCCTTCTTACGAACTTTTCCGTGTATTACCCGAAAGAGATGAACTGCTTAACGGTCTGTTAGGAGCCGATTTAATCGGATTTCACACTTACGACTATATGCGACACTTTGTAAGTGCCAGCGAAAGAGTACTTGATTTACACTTTAAACTGGATCAGGTATCACTTGAAAACCGGATTGCCTATGTTGATGCTTTCCCAATGGGTATTAATTACAACCTCTATTATGATACAGCGGAATTGCCACAGGTTCAACAAAAGGCAAAAGAACTAAAAAAGAGTTTTGGGCATCACAAACTAATACTTTCTGTTGACCGTCTGGATTACAGTAAAGGAATTATTCACAGGTTGAAAGGGTTTGATCTCTTTCTTGAAAAGCATCCCGAATATAAAGAGAAAGTTTCAATGGCCTTAATCATAGTACCTTCACGTGACAATGTAGACAGGTATGCTGATTTAAAAATAAAAATAGACGAAACAATAGGCTCAATTAATGGTATATATTCTACGATCAACTGGACTCCCGTGTATTATTTTTATCATAGTTTTGAATTTGAAGAATTAATAGCCATGTATCACATTGCCGATATAGCGTTGATAACTCCTTTACGTGATGGAATGAACCTTGTAGCAAAAGAATATGTAGCTGCCAAAAGAGATACTGCAGGAGTACTGATTTTAAGTGAAATGGCCGGGGCAGCGATTGAGCTGACAGATGCAATTATTGTTAATCCAAACGACATTGAAGAAATTGAACGCGCTATACTCCAGGCACTCGAAATGCCTCATTTAGAGCAATTGAGGAGACTAAAGTTAATGCAGAAAATCGTATCCACACATACTGTAAACAAATGGGCTTCAGATTTTGTCAACGAATTGAAGGTAATCAAACAAAAAAATGACGATTTAAACAATGAACATCTTGATGAATCCACTTTTCTTAAAATTCAGGAAGCATATCGATCAGGCAAAAAACGTCTGTTTATTCTTGATTATGATGGTACATTGATGGGATTTAAAACACGTCCGGAAGATGCTGTTCCTTCGAAAGAATTAATGAATATATTGGTTAAACTTACTAAAAATGTTCAAAATAAAGTAGTGATAAGTAGTGGAAGAGACCAAAAGACACTTGAAAAATGGTTTGGAGAAATTCCTATGACACTTGCTGCAGAACACGGAGCATCGTATAAGGAAAACGGTATATGGCATAAAAACCTTCCGGTAACTCAACCCTGGGATGATGAAATCATTTCAATCCTTCAGTCTTTCGTTGATAAAACTCCACGTTCGAAAATGGAAGTAAAAGAAACTGCATTAGTATGGCATTACCGCAATGTAGACGGTTGGTTAGCCTCTTTAAGGGAGCAGCAATTGTTGATTGCACTTATTGCCCCCTGTGCAAGACAAAATTTGCAAATACTGAGGGGTAACAAGGTAGTGGAAATAAAATCACCCTATCACAATAAAGGTTCAGAAGTTCAGCGTATACTAAAAAAGGATCAATTTGATTTTATTCTTGCAATTGGTGATGATACAACGGATGAAGATACCTTCCGCGAATTACCTGCTGATGCCTATACAATTAAAATTGGAGCAATTTCTGAAATAGCCCGTTACAATTTGCAGTCACAAAAAAACACGTTGCCGTTCTTAAAAAGATTGGATGAAGATGATAAGTAATTAATAATAAAAAAATAAAAAATTGTATGGGTGCTGAAATTTAAGCTTTTGTAGATGATCAAACAGATCATTTAACTATCTATAATTACTTAGTAAAAAAACAGAAACAAATAAGGTTGAGCTATAAATAAAAAAAAGGATTGAAGAAAAAGTAATTAAGTAATTGGAACAATACAATGTCGTGTTTATATATTCCAGAAATCTGACCTCTCCCACTGCCCTCTCCGAGGCTATGTATAAATGAAATTAGTAGAATTTGTTTCTTACAAATTGATAGTTAATGTTTTTTTTAATAAGGTAATAAGGTTGGGGTTAGTATTCTTTGGTTTTCTATTAAGTCCCCCACGATCAGAGATCGAACATCAAGATAGATAACTATGAAGTGCTGAAAAACGCTATTTGCTAATCCTTGATTAGCAACACTTTGTAAAGAGTTATATAGTAGGTTTAAAACCTGAAAATAAGGTTTTTAAGAAATAAACCTTATTTTTGTTTATCAACCTTAGCAGAATATCAACAAAAATGTCTTAACCTTAATCCCTTATTTCAACTACATGCTTAAATTTGATAGTTTTATCATTTTGAATTATAGTTTTTACACAGCCTCCTTCAAAGGTGAGGGTGATAGAGCTGTGAATTGCTAAATTTTTATTAAAATTACAGGACATTGTTTAATTCCTATTACTTATATTCTACGAATAAATTAATATGAGTATCCGCTTTAGTGTCTAAATAAATGTTATCTTAGTTTTTGAACAATATTTGTTAAAGACAATTCAAATTCTTATCACAAATTTAAAGTGTTGGATGTTGACCACAGAGGCAATATAATAC
>Ga0302268_1000017_pt1 | contig 98713 bp, 61 predicted proteins | sample III_Bog_E2_1_FD_194554 | JGI IMG/M metagenome (GOLD analysis project Ga0302268, IMG submission 194554) | Peat permafrost microbial communities from Stordalen Mire near Abisko, Sweden - III_Bog_E2_1 | ecosystem: Environmental > Terrestrial > Soil > Wetlands > Peat | place: Sweden: Abisko... | reverse complement strand
TCCAACGTGAAAGTCGCGGATGCCCCACCCGGATGAATTGAATAGATCGTTTGTTCAAATCACTATGAGCTCTCGATTGAAGGATTCGAAGGATCGTTGAATCGCAATTCAACCGCGATTTAAGACTTCGTCATTGAGTCCGCTATAGCATTTTCGGAATTGCTTTAGACCGATGACACGCGCTCAAGTGGCTTTTTTATCAAGAAAAAGCCACCTTTCCATGCACCCAAAAGGTCTATATTCGTTCCGAAAATGCTCTAGTATCCCCGCTTCGCGGACGTAATCAGGATTGCCAATGCCGTTCTTAGAGCGTTCGGCGGGCGGAAGGCCCGTACCGTTCGGGGTGATACAGTCGGCTACTCAAAAATTGATACATCCTCAAGACCACCTACAGCTGATCGACATCTCCATGGCGGAATAACTGCCTTGGATGGATCAATAGACTGCCGAAGGACTATTTGGCTGTTTCGGTAAAGGTAACCGCAGTTCCTCCGAGTGCAAACTGGCCCTGCGCGGTAACGGTCACAGTTCCCTGGGACGAAGGTAGCGTCAGAGTTACCGAGGCCTTCCCCGTTGCGTTGGTTTGGGCGATCACGCGGCTGCCGCTGTTGATGCCGTTGGAAAGGGTGCCGGCCGAAGTGCTGAACAGGATTTCCGCGCCATTGGCCGACGTTCCAGGATCGTCGGGAGAGAGCGTAACGGTCAGCGGATGTGCGAGAGGCTTGCCGGCGTTGCCCGATTGGTGGTCGCCCGACTGGGTGAGCGTGGCGGCCGGTGAGCCGACGACGATCCAGCCGCTCTCTGCCTGCGTGGAGACGCCGTCACTGCCCGTGACGGTGTAGTGGCAAAAGCCTGGGGTGTTTCTGGTGTTGACGGTAATGGTGGCAGGCTTGGTGGGGGTGATGCTGGCGTCAGTCAGCGTGAGGGAACCGCGGCAGGGCCTTGCGCCCTCGAAGGCATCGAAGTCCGCCGAGGTCAGGGTCACGGAGGCCGTACCGCTCACGATCGTGGGATGCAGAATTCCCTTCTCCAATGCCGGAATCATCAGATCGTCCGGATTCAAATACCACTCCGAGGCAGGCTTGGAGGGCTGGGAACCGCCGACCACCAGCAGCGTGACGCTGTATGGGGCAAAGCTCTGCGTCGCGCTCCAGGCAGTCGAGGTCGAAGCGGCGATTGAGCCGGGGTGAGTTGAGACCAGCGTGTACGACGAATAGGTGCTGGCGCTGAAGCCATTCAGGTTGAAGGTGACATTCGCGGTGTTGCCCGGATCCTTGTTGAGGACCATGATGGTCATCGTCGTCCCGGCCGCACCCAGAGCGGCGTAGCTGGTGAACAGGTCCGGATTGCTGGTGCTCCGGTCCGAGACGGAGAGCGTCCCGAATCCATGCTTCGCCCCGTCGTAGGTGGTGTAGAGCTTGATGGCTTGAACGTTGGGATGAGGCTGCCTGGTGGTATCGTCGGTCGCATCCGGGCCGCCCCAGCGCGTGGAAAAGCTCAGCCCCTCGCGGCCCATGACGCCAAAAGCATCCGCGTCGGAGAGTGCCGTCGAAAAGTCCCATTCGGGTTGCGGCGCCATCCACGACTCCCACTCGGAAAAGGAGAGCGGGGTTCCCGGATAGATGGCGTTCACCAGGGCCTTGAGTCGCGGGATAAGGAAGGTGACGCTGCGGCTTGGTTCGGTCTTTGTAATCCAATCGGCATCGATCCCAGGATTGGAATACATCGGATCCCAGTAGGTGCGATAGACCATGCCCGCGGCGGCCCGCTTTTGCGCGTTGCTGTATTTGGAGATGTCAACATTGGGGCCTACATAGGCGTGGACGTCCAGGACATCGAGGGTACGGCCGCCGTTGATCTGGTCCAGCCAGTAGATCTGATTGAGCCACCAGGGAAGAAAGTCGATGCCTGCATGGGCTGCCTTGTCGTCTCCCGCGGGGCCGGCCGACCAAAGGAAGTTCCAGCAGCAGGTGACGGGGCCGAAACGGACCGCTTGCGGGTCCCATTCTTTGATCTTGATCCCCTTCAACTCGAAGACATTCGCCAGCTCGGTGTATCCGGGATGGGCAGGATGGACATCGGCGTGGGAACCATCCCAAATCTCGGGTTCATTGTCGACGTCGTAAAAGTGGCAACCGATGATTGGCGAATAGGGGACCTTGCAATTGCTGCTTCCAAAGGCCGCTGAGAGCGCCTTTGTCCACTCGTCGCGATAGAGGCAATTGCCGGTCTTGCAGTCGCTCGGGCTATCCACAAGCGGATAGTATGCATCTGTCACAGGTTCAGTGTTCACGCGGGTCTTGCAGTCCGGCTTCTGGCCGTTGCCGGCATCGGCGTTATTGGGATTGACTTTGCACTGAGGACCGAACTTCTTGACGGAATAACTCCAGTGACCGCTCTCCTTGGCCACCCAATCGAGTGTTGGCATGGTGGTGAGCATGCGGCTTCCCGCGTCCGCAGCGTATTTCACCATCTGGACCGAGTCGTTCATGAAGCCGTCGGAGTTCGAGATACCGAAATCCTCAAAGAACCAGTCTCCGCCCGCGTTATAGGTGAAGGTCTTCCAGTTGTAATCGGAGGTTTGGTTGCCTCCCCAGCGGATCAGCGCCGGCGCCATTCCCGTAATGTTGTTCCTGTTGCTGGTATTGATGCCGAAGATGTAAGGGCTGATCTGATGGCGATTCGCCAATGTGTCGATCGCCACGGCAACGCCGATGCTACCGGGCGCGGTTATGGTCAAGTTCGCCATGCCCGTGGAAGCGGCGTAAGTAGACGCGCTGGCTGAGTCTGGCGTATAGGTGACACGCAGCGTATCGGCGCCCATTGCCAGCGAACCCGGCTGGACGTAGAAGGTTGCAGCACCAGAGCTCAGCGTCGCGGGAGAGGAGGTAAAGCTGCCGCTCGAGAGCGTCACTATGCCGGTCGGTTTTGCGCTGGCGCCCGTTACGGTTGTGGTCACGATCAGGTTCTCGGCGTAGGGATGCGTGGCCTCTTCAGGTGTGACTGTAACGGTCGGCGTGGTTAGGGCTTGGGCGGAAATGGACAACGTGGATTGAGCGGCACAAGAGCCGAGCGCAAGCACGAAGAGCGGTCTAAAAAAAGATCGGAGCATCAAGGCCGGACATCCTCCCGCGGGACTTAGCTGAGAGGCCCCTGCCGCACCTGCTGTCGAGCCGGGGCCACCGATGCTAGTTTGAAGTTGCTTGAAACGTCACAACAGCGCCGCCGAGTGCGAACTGGTCCTGCGCGGTAACAGTCACAGTCCCCTGGGAAGAAGGCAGCGTCAGAGTGACCGAGGCGGTTCCCGAGGAGTTGGTTTGAGCGATCACGCGGCTCCCGCTCGTTGTGCCGTTGGAAAGCGTGCCCGCCGAGGTGGTAAACAGAATCCCGGCACCGCTGGCGGAGCCTCCGGATTGGCCCGGGGTCAGCGTAACCGTCAGCGGTTGCGACAGAACCGTTCCAGTGCCGCCCGATTGGTTGTTGCCTGACTGGGTAATCGTGGCAGGGGGATTTCCGACAACGATCCATCCGCTCTGGGTCTGGGTCACCGTTCCGTCATTGCCGGTGACGGTATAGTGGCAAAAACCCGGGGTGCTGGCCACGTTCACGGTGACCGTCGCCGGTTTTGCCGCGGTTATGGTGGCGTTGGTGAGCGCCAGCGAACCGCTGCAGGCCGGCGCGCCCTCACTCGCGTCGAAATCAGCCGCGGTGAGCGTCACTGGGCCGCTTCCGCTGCCGATCGCCGGATGCAGAGTTGCGGTGCCCGAGGCCGGAATCATCAGGTCGTCGGGGTTGAGGTACCACTCCGACGCAGGTGTGGAGGCTTCGCTTCCGGTGATCACCAGCAGCGTAATGCTGTAGGGCGCGAAGCTCTGCGAGGAGGTCCATCCCACCGAAGTGGAGGCCGAAATCGCGCTGGCAGCGGCCGAGGTGAGCGTGTAGGCCACATAGCTGGAGGCATTGAATCCAGAAAGGTTGAAACTTACTTGCGCGCTGTTGACTGGATCCTTGTTGATGACCATGATGGTCATCGCATTGCCGCTTGAGTTGAGCGCGGCGTAGCTGGAAAAGAGATTCGAGTTTCCGTTATTTGTGTCGGATACAGACACTGTGCCGAACCGGTCGTGCGCGCCGTCGTAGTTGGTGTACATCTTCCAGGCCAGGTATTCGGCAGTGCCAGACGACGGGCCGCCCCAGCGCGAGGCAAAGCTAAGTCCCTCGCGTCCAAAAACGCCCAGGGTATCCGCGTCGGCTATCGCCGTTGAAAAGTCTGTTCCGCTGTTCTGGGCAAGGCCGGCGCCCCACTCGGTATAAGACAGTGGCGTTCCGGGGTATATGGCGTTGACCATGGCCTTGAAGCGTGGAATGTGGAAGGGAATGCCTGGATTTGGCTCCTCATTGGTTGTATATGTATTGTTCGTATCTGGGTTCACTGTGGCCGGATCCCAGTAATAACCGGCGCATTTGACCGTAGCCGCCTGAAGCTGGGCGTTGGTGAAATTGGTGGTAGGGCCGCAGTCGGCATAAGCATGGATATCGAAGACGTCAAGCGAACGCGTGCCGTTGATCTGGTCGAACCAGTAGATCTGATTTAGCCACCAGGGCAGGAAGTCTACGCCGCCGTGAGCGGCCTTGTCATTGCCGTTGGCGCCGTTCCAGTAAAACCACCAACAGCAGAAGACCGGACCAAAGCGCACTGCCGCCGGATCCCAAGTCTTAAGGTTCGTCGCTTCTGTCTCATAGAGATTGGCGATCTCGTCGTAGCCCGTCGGGGCCGGGTGAACATCACGGTGTGTGCCATTCCAGATTTCCGGTTCGTTGTCCATGTCGTAGAAGTGGCACGAGGCGATGGTGGAATATGGAACGGAGCAAGTACCGGACCCGAAGGCGGTCGCCAACGCCTGCGCCCAGGTTTCGCGGTCGATGCAGGTGGTTCCATCCGTGGTCCCCGACGGGCACTCCGTTGCGGTGTCTACCAGCGGGTAGTATGCCGTGGTGACTGCGTTGGCGGTCACCGGCGTCGTGCTGGTACTGCAGTTGCCAGTCGATCCGGCTACCAAGCCGTTACCGGCGTCGGTGTTGTAGGGGTCGACAGCGCACTGTGTGCCAAAAGTTTTGACGGAATAGCTCCAGCCGGATGCCTGGGCCACCCAGTCCATCATCGCCATCGTGGTCAGCGCATGGCTGCCGGCATTCTGGGCTTCCGTAATAAGTTGGACCTGATCCCCCGCGTCTCCATAATCTTCGAAGTAATAGTCGGCGGCGGCATTGCGGGTTTGCAACCGCCAGTTGTAGTTCGACGCGTCATTGCCACCCCATCGCGAAAAGGTGTAGCCCGCGTCGGATATGTCCGAAATCACCTGGTCATTATTTCCGTAAACAAACGGGCTGATCGAATGGCGATTGGCCAGAACGTCGATGTTGACCGTTACGGCTGTGGTCGTGCCCGCGGTGACGGTCACCGAGGCGTTTCCGGAAGCGCTGTTGTAGGTTGCGGAGCTGCCGCTGTCAGGGGTGTACCTGGCTGTCAGCGTGTCGGAGCCCGTGGCGAGCGATCCTGCCGGAATGGTAATTGTCGCCGAGCCGGAGTTGAGCGCGGCGCCGGATGAGGTGTAGCTTCCGCTGGATAGAACCACCGAACCTGTCGGCGTAGCGCCCGCTCCAGTGACCGTAACATTCACGGAGAGCGATTGGGTCGTGCGAATGCTGCTCGATGCCGGAGTGACGGTCACCGTGGGCGTGGTCACTGATTGGGTGACGGTCACCGAGCTAGTGCCCGAAGCGCCGTTGTAGGCGGAGGAACTGGCGCTGTCCGGGGTGTACCTGGCTGTCAGCGTGTCGGAGCCCGTGGCGAGCGATCCTGCCGGAATCGTAATTGTCGCCGAGCCGGAGTTGAGCGCGGCGCCCGATGAGGTGTAGCTTCCGCTGGATAGAACCACCGAACCTGTCGGCGTTGCGCCCGTACCAGTGACCGTAACCGTCACGGAGAGCGATTGGGTCGTGCGAATGCTGCTCGATGCCGGAGTGACGGTCACCGTGGGCGTGGTGGGATTCGGGCCCGTCCCCCCACCCGAGCTACCGCTGCCGCATGCCCCCATTGAAATAGCAACAGCGAATAGGAGAAAGACGAAGAAGAGCGCTCCAAATCGATTCATAAAAACTCCTTTATGACCTTGTCTCTGAAACAAATGAAAACAGCATTTGCGGTCAAGTTTCATTTACCAAGATTCCAAACCGGCACTGCCTTGTGACGCTTCCGTCAGGCAGACAGATGGTTAGACAGCAGCTTGCGCGAGCAGCTACTGCGCACCGCATACCCATGGAGGTCGTTCAAGGAATTCCGTAAATCCGCCAGGGAAAGTGCTCGCAATTGGGGTCCTCGCAGCAAGATCCTTTGCTGCCGTCCCATCCGTCACCGCGGTGCGATCCTTCGTTTACTTGCTTGCCCGATTGAGCGTTACTCTTACTAGCACAATGTCGTTGCTATTCATCGGGATCGAATACTCGATTGTGCCCTCCGCACTGGCTTGCACCACCTTGTCGGTCTCCGGCAAATCGCGCGTTAAGTTGTTCAGATCCGCAACTTGTTTTGTAGTAAGGTCTTTGGGAGAACCCATCTCGATGTATGCGGAGTAAGCATCGTTGACGTGATAACCGGTTCGATTCACCTCAAGACGATAAGCTTGATTCGGTACAAGGCTGTTGACTCGCAAATCAACGGATGCGGCAGGACGATTGGGAATAAGCTTTGTGTAAAAGGATCGATTGCTGGTCTTCTGTTCCGGCTGCTCAAAATCCCAAACCACCGCCGCGACGTTCCCGTCCTGCGTTGCGATTATTGCCTGCGAATCCGTGGTTCCGAGGCTTTGGCCCTGAAGAGCATGAAGGTACTTATATGCGAAGAATGCCGGCTTGCGAATGCCCTGCGGGTTCAGCAGGCCAAATCCTCCCTGGAACGCCGCCGTCGGAGGTCCCGGCTCTTCAAAGAGATCTGAATATGTCCAGTAGCTCATCCCCTGCAGCAGCCCCTGACTGGCCTTGAGCTTGGTCAGGATGTAAGGCGCGCTGATGTAGGAATCGTGCACCGAATCGCGGGGTGTGTAACTTGTGCTCCACTCGGAAAAATAGAGTGGAAGGCCGGGAAACGGCGAAGCTGAAATCTGCTCGCGAACGCGTCGCACATCTCCAATAATCGAGTCGGGAGAGGGGGAAAGCTTGGTGTCCTGAACGCCTTTTTCATCTAAAAAGCCCCAATCTACGCCGTACGTGTGGGTAGTGACAAAGTCGACGGTGGCGCCGCTTTGCTTCACATGGGCGAGAAACTCGGGAATCCAGGCCGCTCCGGCCGTGCTCGGTCCACCCACGCGCAACGCGGGGTCAATAGACTTGATCGTCTTCGCCGTCAGGTCATAGAGCTCGAAGTATGCTTTCTGATCGGCTCCTTCCCAGAAGCCAGACAGGTTGGGCTCGTTCCAGACCTCGAAAAACCATGTGCGCACCTCGTCTTTTCCATAGCGCTCTTCGATATGCCGGATGAATGCGTTTACAAGATCGCGCCAGCCATCTGGCTTTGGGTGCGAGGTGTTGCCATGCCAATAGAAAATGCTGTTCTCCGACGTGGCAAGCGCCTTCGGCGTAAACCCGAGCTCGACAAACGGCCTAATGTGGCGGCTCAGCATGTCGTCGTAAAGTTGGTCGATCTTTGCCCAGTTGTAGACTGTCTTGCCGTCTTCAATTCGTACTGTTCCCAATACGTCGTGAAAGATGGCGTGAAAGCGAATATAGCGAAAGCCGAGCTCATCCACAGCGAGCTTGAGCTGAGCCTGACTGTCGTCCCGAATCAGCGTGCCTGGAAAATCAGATCCAACCGACAAATCGAAGAACCGATCTATCGGCCCAGCCGAGCTATCGAGATTCACGACTATCGTACGGGGAGGCGTCCGCTGCGATTGAGCCGTGAGCGGAGAGTGCGATATTGCCACAGCAAGACCGATGGCGGGGACAAGCGCCCGCAAGAGTGCTGAATTAGACATGACTTGAACTTCCCTCAAGGAATTTCCTGGCGTGTTGGAAGCGAACTCCTCCGCGCGGCAATGATGACTGCATGAATGATTGCACCTGAGCGGCGTGCCCCGGACAGTATTTACTGCCCGGGGCAAGTCTCCGTTTGCGCTCGTCTATTTCACCGTGAGCGAAATCTGGAATGTAGCTTGCGCGCATGGTGCATCGGCAGGATTTCCTTGCGGCGGATTTGACCCGGCAACGGTACCACCGCAAGACTGCGTAGCCGAAGTGTTGACTGTTCCGTTCGAGTTCAGTGCAAACGGATCGGAGTTGGCGTACACGGTAATTGTGCTTGTGCCTGTTGGCGTGGTGTACGGATTTCCGCCATTGCAGGCCATCAATCCAGTTGCCGAGACCGCAAGCAACGCCATCCCGATCAGCATGGAGACTCTTGCCCAGGCGCCATGCGTGGCACGGCGACGAACCAAGAGCAGCATCACGCCGGTCAGGCCACCCATCCACCACGGCAGCGAACTCTGCAGCGGCGAGTTGGGCGGATTGTCGACGACGACCTCCAATGTTGTGGTGGCCGGCGGATAGGAGTTGCCGGTCGTGCTGGCGTTCAGCGTGACCTGGCCAGGCGAGAAGACGCAGATTGAGTTGACCGGCAGCGAAGAAGCCTCGCACTGATAGCCGATGACGCCGGTCCAGCCGCCGTAGCTGGTATTGGTGAAGGTGATTTTCGAGCCGCCGCCCTGAGCGCTTGTCAAGGTGGCGCCACCAGAGGTGACGCTGACCTGGGCCGCAGCCACGATGACAACCGTTCCCGAAGCCGACGACGAGAGGTAGTTGGCGTCTCCGCTGTAGGTGGCCTTCACCAGATCGGTGCCCACAGGAAGCGCAGTCGTGGTGAGTGTAGCTTCGAATGCACCTCCTGCCGCGGGTGCAAGGGGAACCGCGCCAAGTGAGGTCGTCCCAGTGGTGAAGGTCACGGTACCGGTAGGAATGCCCACACCCGTGGAGTTGACCGTGACGGCGAAGGTTACGGATGCTCCTGAAACGGCACTCAACGGATTGATGAATGGCGCGGTGATGACCATCGTCGAGGTTGTGGGAGCCGTACTGACCGAAACAGTCAAAGTAGTTGAAGTGCTGCCATCAAATGCGCTCGATCCGAGATAGACAGCTTCGAGAGAGTGACTTCCTCCCGTAAGGCCAGTGGCCAGCGTAAAGGTCGCTGCGCCGCTGCCATTCAAAGCTCCAACTGCCGAGATCACTCCATCCACCAGAAGCTGCGCGCTCCCGGTAGGTGTGCCGCTTGACGATTGAACGGTCGCTGTCAGCGTGACCGGCTCGCCGAAGAACGGGCTGGCGCTGGCCGGTGACGTAATCGCCAGCGCGGTCGTGGTCTTAACCTCGGCTGCGCCATTGCCGCTAAGAACCACCTGCTCAGAAGGAGCATTCGTCGCGTTGCTGTTGAGAACCAGGGTTTCAGACCTTGCTCCCGATGCGGTCGGCTGGAAGATCGCATCGAGTTCGCAGCCTGCCCCGGTTGCCACTGTCCCGCCGTTTGCGCAAGCGCTGGAAGGCGAAGAACTCAGGCTGAAGTCTCCGGTATCGCCGCTGGCGGTATAGAAGGGAGACGCAAAGACCAGGCTCTGGTTTCCCTCGTTTTCCAGTTTGACCGGCAAAGCTCCGCTGGGCGAGTTGAGCGCCCAGTCGCCAAATGATTCGGTGACGCTGGTTCTATCCACTTCGTAAACGGCGGCATTGGTCGAATCGGTCACGATGAGGTTGCCCGAGGAATCAAGCGCAAGGCCGTATGGGTTTGCGATTCCGAATCCGACTTCGATGGCGGAGTTGGGATCAAGTGCTCCTGAGACATAGGGGATGCGAAGAACGGTGGCCGCACCCTGATCGACGACGAACAAGCTTCCCGAAGCATCGGTAGCCAGCGCAGATGGGTTGCTATAGCCTACGGCAACAAGTTGCTGAATCCCGCTGCTGAGCGGCGCCTGCAGGCGATAGACCTGGCCGCTGCCAGAGTCTGCGACGTAGACATTCCCCGAGGGATCGACTGTGGTTGCCAGCGGCGCGGTCAGGTTGGAACCGAGAACCGACGCTCCGGACACGTTCCAGCTCCCGTTATACGGAACGTAAAGGGTGCGGTTGTTGCCGGTATCGGCGATGTAGAGATTTCCCTGTGCATCGACGGTCACGCCCGCGGGGCCGCTGAGCGTTGAGCCGGCGATGGATGCCGATGAAGAAACGACCGTGACCTGTGCGGCATTGCTCAGCGCTCCGCTGACAACCGGAACTTCAACAATCTGGTTGTTGCCGGTGTCCGCGATGATTACATTGCCCGCTCCATCCACGGCAACGCCAGAAGGCTTGCTGAGCCCGGTCCCGATGCCGACTGGCGATGAAGTGGGAGTTGCGAACTCAAACACTTTATTGGCGCCGGCATCGGCAACAAACGCTCCCGCTGATGAGAACGCTACTGCCTGGGGCGAAGTAAATCCGCTTCCAACCGAGGTTACCGTGCCTGAATCGAGCGTGATGCCTGCGCCAAGACCCGTGCCGGCAAGATACCCTGTTGCCAGGATGCTTGTCGAAGCGGAAACCGTGACTCCGCCGCCGGAAACTCCAGGACGCGTGGGTGCGAACTGCGCGGTGATTGAGCAACTGCTGCCGGCCTTGTACGCCGTATTCGCTGCGCAGGTGCCCCCGGTGGAGGTAAAGCTGGTGTTGGGTGCAAACGTGATCGATGTCGGCGTTTCGCTTGCGTTGAAGGCAAGATTCACCGTGCCTGTCGCGCTGCTGCCCACAGCCACCGCGCCAAAATTGGCGCTGAACTTCGTCAATTCATAGACTGCCGAACTATTGGCGCCGAAGAAGATGTTTCCCGAAGGATCAATGGCGATTGTGTTTGAAAAGGTGAGTGGGTTGGCCGGGCCGGAGCCCTCGGCAACAATGTACTGATCCGCCGGATTCAACGCTGTTTTGCCCGAGACGGTCTCGTTCGGGATGACATACAGCACCGAGGAAAGATAGAGCTCAGGATAATAACCATTGATGGAATAGTATCCACCGGTTCCCTGATCGGCGACATAGAGATTGCCTGCTCCGTCGAATGCAACTCCTACGGCGCTTACATATCCGCCGCCGAACACCACAGCAGTCGAACTGTAAACCGCGGCCACCGTACTTGTGGCCGGGGTGGTCAATGCCAGTTCATACACAACGCCGCCGGAGGTGTAATAGATGTTGCCGCTCGCGTCGACGGCGATCGAGGTGATCGGATTCGCCAGTGAAGCGAGCAGAGTTGCACCCGAAGCGTATCCCCCCGACGCATACTCTTCAAGCAATTCATTGCTGGATGCACAGCAGGCACCATTTGTCGCGATGAACACATTGTTAGAAGCATCCGTCGCAACTGCGGAACCGCCCCAGTAGTAACTGACGGCGCCTAGATCTCCGATGGATATGCTGGATGCCGCTGCAGTTTGCGGGGCGCAGTTGGAAATCGGAATCTTAACGACGTCTCCGGAATAGCCCTGCAGGACAAACAGGTTGGCTTTGGCGGCGTCGATCCAAAGGGAGGCCGTGCCGTAGCTGGCGGATCCCAGCACGGTTGTTGCCGCTCCGCCTCCATAGGGAATCTCTACCACCTGGCCGCTTCCCTGGTTCACGGCATAAATATTGCCACAAGTGTCCAGAGCCACATCGCCCATACCGCCGGGCAGCCCGGTAGCGGGAACTGTACTCGTGGACGTCGCGACGACGGCCGGAACATAGGAGCTGCCTTGCGCCCGGGCCGGTGTTGCCATCAGGCACAGGGTGACCGCCATTGTGAGCCAGGCAGCCCGCCGGGTCCAACGGTTTTTCCAATCAATCCTCGACATTTCAAGCCTCCAAAAATACTGCGGTTTGCCGCATCGTGCTTGGTTTCTTGTTCCGGCTTCCGGATCAGACTGCGCCGTCGCCATAGCTCTGCCTTCTTGAAGCTCCCGGGAGGGGAGCCGGTTGAACACCCCTCCACGATGCCTAGAAGTTGTACTTGACGCCGAATTCAACAATGCGCACTCCTGCCTTGTACGGTGTATATCCGAATCCGGCATTTTCCAACTTCATGCCCGCGAAGGCCGACTGCTCCGAGTAGAAGCAACCGGCGCCGGTGGTCCCAATGCAAACCGGGTCAGCGAACGTAAGGTTCAGGGCCGCGAGGTTGTTGTTGTTGAACGACGAGATCGGATGATTCAGGAAATTGAAGCCTGACGCGCGCAACTGAAGGTTCTGCCGGTCGCTCATCTTGATGTCCTTGTAGATGGAAAGATCGGACTTGAAGTAGGCCGGCCCGTGGACATCGGGCAGATTCCACTGTCCCTGCGTTCCCTGTGCCGGGAGACCAAAGCAGTTGCCGTTGACATATTGCCTGGACGGTGTGTTGCCGGAAAGAACGGCCGAGTGCAGGTTTGCGCTCGGGTTGCAGGTAACCGTCGGCTGAAGGGTGTAATCGGAACTGCCCAGCCACTCCTGTGCCCCCACAGGAATGCTGATGGACGTAGTCGATCCAGGCGCAGTCAGATAGCTTGCGCCTGCTGAGAATCCGAAGTTTGTGCCCCCGTTGACAATGGCCAGATCCGGGCCGCTGGTGATCGTGGTGATTCCGGATGCTTCCCAGTTATTCAGGAACCACCCCAGTTCGCGATTGCCGTGGAACTTCGTGCCTTCCTGGTAGGAGTAGTTGAAGTTGATCACCTGCGGACGGTCAAATGAGACCACGCCGTAGTCGTGATGCGCATTGACCGGATCCGCTATATAGCCGGTGTCATAGTTGCCGCGCACCCCCATCGCCTTTGACCAGGTATAGTTGACGCCAAACACGAGAGACCCGCGCTGCTTGTTGAGTGAAACCTGCATCGCGTTGTAATTCGCCCAGTTGGTGTGATAGGGCACATCCACCTGCTGGTAGTTGGGATACGGCCTATAGTCATTCACAACGCTGCTGGGAATGTTGTAGGTCGGGTTGGTTACCCCGGTCAGCGGATCCGGTCTGAAGAAAGCTCCCAGCGGGATCGCGTTCAGGTTTTGCAGATTGCCCGTCGTGGCGAGGTCGGTGCTTTGATTGCCCACGTATGCAATTTCAAACATGGCGCTGTGAGGCAACTGCTGATCGAGCGTGAAGTTGTAGTTGTAGGTAACCGGCTGTTCGTTGTCACGCGGGTTGTTTGCGGCAATGCTGCCCACCGCACCGGTCGTGGTGTACACCCCTGGGGTGGAATCAAAGGCCGGCGACCCGGTGTAGAATCCGCAAGGCACAACTTTGGAACCAACCGGATAGCTTGATACCGGCGTTGAGAAGGGGGCGGCATTGAAGAGCTGGTCCAGCGTGCAACTGTCTTGAAAACTGGTGTTGATGGTGTAATGGATCAGGTTGGTGGACGTCCCGATGGCGGCGCCGGTAACAAGAGTTGAGTCGCGCGAACGATAAAAGCCGAAGCCTCCGCGGAAGACGGTCTTTCCGTTGCCATACATGTCATACGCAACACCGAAACGGGGTTGATAGAACAGCGCTCGTGTCTCCACGCCGGCAACTGGAATACTTGGATCCAGCTTGTGCCAGGAGATGCCCGGCCAGGTGCTGGCGCTCTGTGTCATATTCGGGTCGAACGTGCCGGGCGCAATAGGATTGTATTTCGTCGGATCCCAGACCGCGGCGCCAATCCCATGCGAATCTGACCACGGTGGAAGATGGGAAAGCCGGATGCCCAGGGTGAGCGTCAGTCTTGAATTCACTTTCCACTCGTCGGTCGCATAGAATTCAAGAGTATTGAAGTACAGATCGTAGCTGGGATCCGCGGAGTCCTGCGTGTAGCCGCCCGTGCAGCCGATCAGGAAATTGGCCACCGTGTTGCCCATCCCGTTCGCTGATGGAGCAATGAGAGCACCGGTCGACGGGTTTACGGACGGGGAGGATTGATTGGGCAGGCACCCTTCATAACGATCAAAAGTGATATTGCCGTTCTCCTGGCTTCCCAGCGTGACATTGTTGTTTCTGGTCTGCTCGGCGTAAAGGCCCGCCTTGATGGTGTGCGTGCGATAGATCTTGGTGAAGTTGTCGGTCACATTCCACGACGACTTCCTGAGGTACTGGCCGCCCGGCGGCACATATCCCATAGCGAAGTTAGGCATGCCGATGCCCTCCCAGGAGTACATGCGCGGCAACTGGTTGATGCCATTCTTCAGTGCGCCGCCCGAATAGCCGGCAGCCGCCCAGGCCGTGCCCGTGTCGAGCGCAGCGGCCCGATCCTGAAACTGTTCTGGCTGATCAAAGTAGAGCCCCCCCAGAACCACCTCGTTGGTCATCGAATTGCTCAAGGTCTTGGTAAGGTTGAGCGATGCGGAATTTGAATTCCCGTATGAATCGAGCGGCGTGGGATAAGGGACGGTGTTGGGCGGGTTGTAATAGATGTTGTTCAGCGGGGCCTGGGAGTTCACCTTCTCCCAGTTGTAGGTCCCATACAGCTTCAGGGTTTCGGAAAAGTTTTCGTCCACGCGCCCGTGAAGCTGGAACCCGTTGTTGCTCGCCATCACGTTCTTGGCCCAGTTGTATCCTGTAGATGCGTAGCCGTTGGCCGGCTGCGGCGTGATGTTGGGAGTTGGATACAGCTTGGTAAACGTGGCCGTTGCCGGGTTGATCGTGTTCAGCATTCCACCGTTTACCGGCACGCCGTTCTGGTCAAGGGTGCCGTTTGCAGGGGAGAAGCAGTCGCCGCCAATGTTGGAATAGGCAGCAGACTGACTGTAGTCCTCGGTGCAGCCCGCAGCGAGATCGGCAGCATTCACATTGAACGCTTTGGCAATGGAGGCTTCGGAGAAGTTGCCGCCCAGCATGGAAGCAGTCGGAATGAACGCGTAAGTCGGCCCGCCATACGTTCCGTTGGTGTTGTTCAACTGGTCGTAGTATTCATAGCCTAACCAGAACGTGAGCTTCTTGCTTTCATTCAGATGAGTTCCCGGAATCATGATCGGGCCGCCGATTGTGGCGCCCGGATAGTAGTACTTCGCCGGCGCCTTGGTGATGCCCGAGTTATTCGAAAGCCAGTCGTTGGAGTTGAAGATATGATCGCGGGCGTACATGTAGAGCCCACCGTGATAAGCCGCACCGCCCGACTTGCCCACTGCATTGATGACGATGGGTCCCTTGGCCTCGTCGGCGCCAAAGTTCGAGGTCTGTACTTTGACCTCCTGCACCTGGTCCATGTTGAGATTCACCGTCGTGGCTCCCATATCGCCGGGATCGGTCACCGACACTCCATCCGACATGACGTTGACCTGGCCCGACTGGGGAGCAGAGCCGTTGGCCCCGTAACTGCCCAGGTTGCCGGAGCCGAAGCTGGTGGTGTTGTAGTCCGCGCCAACATTGTTCAGGCCGGTGCCCGCATTGAGTGTGAAACCAGGCAGCATGCTCACCAGTTCCAGCGCATCGCGGCCGGTGGTGGAGAGGCGCGCAATGTCGGAAGCGGTGATCATGGTGCTGTGCTCGCCGGAGTTCAGCGTAACGCCTGCGACCTCGGCCGTCACCGTAATCGACTCCACGATGGCGCCGACCTTGAGGCCAATCTTCGGAACCGTCAGACTGTCGCCAGGGTGAACCTCGATGCCGGTCACCTTCCAGGTTTCAAAACCGGCTCTCTGTACACGAATCGTGTAGGTGGCCGGCGGCACGGCAAGAAAGTTGAAGAATCCCTCGCCGTTGCTGGTGGACTCGCGGGTCGCCTTGCTGGACTCGTTGATCAGAGTCACCTTGGCGCCCGGAACAAGAGCATCGGCAGTGTCCCGGACCGTGCCGGAGATCGATGCGTTGTTTTGCGCCCCGGCAACCGAAACCACCAGCACCATTAGGGCGGCAATCTCAAGCACCCCATGAGGAAACGTTTTCAACAACCGTAGGAACGTTTCGCGAAATTTCAGCTTCATAGACATTGACAAATTGTGCCTCCAAATCTGTGAGGTCCGGTTGCCCGGCTCCTCCAACTCAATTGTTTGCCCGGATGCTTTGTAAAATGACCGCCTCGGGCTCAGTATGCGCATTGGTACCCTTTTGCCGCTCACTCCGCCCTCCGGTTCCAAAATCAGAACATCCGCAGGATTCCGGGTCGGGCTCAACGAGGGAGAACTATAGTGAGGCGAGAATTGGCGCGTAAACGTTATTCATGCACAGAATTGTTAACGCGCAAATATAACGTTTAAGATTTGCATTTTCAACGAATTACACAAGTTTAACGTCGAGATCTAGAACGTTCATCCAGCGGAATCCGGGCCCTTAACATTAGTAATCCGGAAACGCACTCGTAATAAGATGGATGTATCTGTCTGGAGTGGATTCATGAACCAAGTGGTGGCCTCTAAGTTGAAAGACGCAGAACGCGCGGAGATGGAAGTTGTCTTAGCAGCACTCTCGCACACTCCGCGTCTCGAGAAATTCTTGAGATATATTGCGGAGAGATATTTTCAGAACAGAGTCAACGAGATCAATGAGTACAACATTGCGACCGAAGTCCTGGGTCGATCCAAGAGTTCTTTCGATGCGTCTCGGGACTCCATCGCGCGCGTCGAGGCGCATCGGCTGAGAAAAAGGCTGAAAACGTACTACGAAAATGAAGGCAAAGGCCATGAGATTCAGGTCTCACTCCCTCAGGGGAGCTATGTTCCTGCGTTCATCGGCCGCGGTTTGTCGGATCAAATGACATCGGTACCGCGGGCTCGAATTGATGGCGACGCAACCGAGAGTTTACGCTCCGAGATTCTTTCAGAGACACAAGAGAAGCGGATTTCGTCCGACACTGCCATGGTCGAGACAATCCATGCTTCGCAGCGCGATCATCGCAATCGAACTCTCGTCTACGCCATTGCAGGAATTGCCGCGCTGCTCGTTGTTGGCTTCGGCGCAGCCCGATTCTTTACGCAAACCAAAGGAAGCCATCAGCAGGGCGCCGTTGCGTCGCTCCAGTCCAACGCCATTCAACCTTTCCCACAAAATGCGGCTCAGGTTCCGCTACGCTTGCTTGCTGGGTACGATGGAACTCCAAGGGTCGACAGCGCTGGAGCTTATTGGCAGGCTGATCGCTATTTTAATGGTGGCGGCGCATTCCGGCACCCAGATGTTCCGGTGGCACAAACCAGTGATCCGATGCTGTTTGAACATTGGCGAACAGGAGACTTCACCTACGATATTCCTCTGGCGCCGGGTCCCTACGAGCTACACCTGTACTTCGTGGCTTCGCCGCAGGATGATCCTAAGACCAGTTTCTTTAATGTGAACGTTAACAGCCAACCGCTTCTGACAGTCTTCAACATTGGCTCAGATGCCCTTGGGGCCAATATCGCTGACGAGCGCACATTCAAAGACATTTATCCGGACAAAGATGGCTTCCTCCATATCAGGTTCTTTATGGATCGAGGCGCGCCATCTCTCAATGCACTTGAGATTCTACCCGGCTTGCCCCATCGACAACTCCCCGTTCGTATCGTCATGCAACATGGAGCGGTCACCGACCACAACGGAAATCTTTGGCATCCCGACGAATACTTTCAGAGTGGCGCGCTTTCCGATCCACCTCGACAGGTCAGTAACACTCCCGATCCCAACCTTTATGCGCAGGAGCGCTACGGCCACTTCACCTATTCGATTCCTGTAGACACTCGAGGCCGGTACACACTGGTACTCCATTTTGCCGAGCAGTACTGGGGGCCACAGGCTTCCGGCTCCGGAGGTGCAGGAAGCCGGGTATTTCGAGTTTATTGCAATGGCTCAACTTTGCTCGACAACTTCGACATCTTCAAAGAAGTCGGCAGCCTTCGCCCTGTTACCAAGACGTTCAATCATCTGCGGCCTTCCCCGGAAGGGAAGCTCGATCTGACGTTCGAGCCAATCGTAAACTACGCGACGATATCGGCAATTGAAGTTATCGATGAATCTGAGTGACGACTCTGGACTGGGAGCGAGGGGCAAGTGACCTTAGCTTTCAATCCAAAACACTTCGCAGCATTGCCATCGCAAAGTTGATTTTCCTACAGTCGAAAAGCAAATCAGGCTGACCACGACCAAACCAGAATGCCTTGATAGTTTGGCCGAACTGTTCAGAAATCAGTCCACGCCGCTTAGTCCAAAGTCCGACCTTTGCTGCCTCATCCCACCAGTTTGCTGCGTCGGGCACCGGAATACACGTTGGGGTTAAAATGGCGCTCGCGAAATGCATACAATGCTCGCGACTTCTGGATTACAGAGTAATAGTCTCCACCTTCCGTTCAACTGGACTGCGCATGACAAAAACCAGTACCCCAGATGGACTCCCCCGGGCAATAAAAACTCCAGTTGGATTCCGTCCCTGATCCGTCGATTTCCGACGGGACGACTTTTCCCTGATCAGGGCGAACTTCGGGCCGTTAGCTCTGCTTTTTCGGGCTCTGCATCTGCAAGTAGACGGAGTAGCGTTGATCGCTAATCTCATACATGGGCATCAACTGCGATTTCGCGCCTTCGCCGGCCGCGGTGAAACGCAGTTCAGATTGAGAGTCGACCTGGATCCATTCCTTCGTGTCTGCATCCGATGTGGCGGCCACTTTGGGCAACGAAGATGCGGCGGGCAGATTCTTTGGCACTGTGTCACCGCTGTGAATGACGCGGCTGGATTCGTCAGGCGGTGGGGTGCCGAGATCGGCGGCCAGCACGAGCGGCCCATACAGTGCGGCAGCGACGGCGTCATCTCCAGGGAGCGTTTCCTTTCGCAGTTCCATGGGCATGCTCACCGTGATGGTGTCGCCATCCAGCCAGGTCTTTCGCAGAGCAAGATACGACCCGGGATCCGCCATGGCTTCGAGCAGTTGGCCGTTGATTTTCACCTGCGCGTCCGTGGTTGTCCAGCCCGGGATGCGCATGTGGATCGTACGCAGAGCGGGCCGGGAAGATCTGATTTTGAGCGTTGTGCCCTGCTCACGCGGGAAATGAGTGACCTGCTCCAAGACAAGTCCTGCGTCCTGCCAATCCAGCGTGGAGGCGATAAACTGGTTGACAAAGATGTCGCTCCCGCGGCGGAAGTAAATCGTGTCGGCGAACTTCGCGAAGTCCTCGGCACCCGTGCCCGTGCAGCACCAGAACGATTCTTCGGGCGAGCCGTATGCGCGCCAGTACCCGGCTGCGAGGGGAAAGAAATACTGCTTCAAGCCCTGTGCGTTCTGTGTGCCGAGCCGGCAGTTGAAGAGTGTGCGTTCGTAGGCATCCATCCAGCGCGCATCGCCCGTCCAGCTAAAGACATGCCGCTGCAGCTTCATCAGGTTGTAAGCCACGCAGCATTCGGCATTCGTCCAACCCAGCGTTCCTTCAAGTTTACCCGGTGCAGTTTTCCAATGCTCATCGAGACTCGTGTTGCCGATGACATAGTTGCGCGCCGTGAGCACCTCCTCTAAGAAATACTCGGCGATGCGCCTGTATCGGCGATCGCCCGTGACCTCGTACATGCGGGCTGCGCCGATAATCTTGGGCACATGCGTGTTCGCATGCAGGCCCTGCAGCTCGTCGCGCCGGTCGGCAAGCGGATCAAGGAAGCTGGGTTCTTCGAACAGATGGGCTGCTTCAATGTAGCGATCCTTTTTGGTAACGGCAGCGAGGTTGACCAGGACTTCGTTCATGCCGCCATATTCGGTGCGCAGCATCCGCTGGCGTCGCTCGGTACCGATCACCCCAATCCCCCAGAAATCCGTTCCTGCCCACTTCGCCATGCCTTCGCAGACCTCCAGGGCATCGGTGTTCCCGGTCAGTACATACATGTCCAGCAGGCCAGCCATGATCTTGTGGTAGGTGTAGAAGGGAGCCCACACCGGCTTGCCCTGCGCCAGGTGTTCAAAGAGATCGGTCGGATAAGCGCTGAGGTAACCAGTACCGATTTTCTTTTGGCACGCCGTAAGACCGGATACAAGTTCTTCGCCACGCGCCTTCAGAACGGTATTTCCGGACCCGGCCGAAGCCAGCGCAACCGCGGACAAAAAGTGTCCTCCCGCAAAATGGCCGCGCAATTCGCAGGTCGGATCTTCCCATCCCTTATAGGGCGTCACGCTGGAGGAAATACCCGCGGTGAGGCGGAAGGAATGCAGAAGCCGATCGACCGCGAGTGAGTCGAGATAGCGCGCATTCATCTCCTCCTGCTCCCTGAAAATGCCGGGAGCGAGACGAACTGAGGAAAGTGGGAAGGGCTCGATCCTGACCGCAGGATGCTCTCGCTCACTGGCAGTTAAGGCCTGAACGGCTGCCGACGGGCTGATCAAGCACAGACCCGCAGTCCCGGCAGAAGTCTTGAGAAAGTTGCGACGCGAACGATCAATCATTGTATCCCCCTGCGAAACCTACTTGCAGCCTGCCTCAAAGCAAAGGTTCTTGCTGAAGAACGGCATCGCGTGATTTTGAAAGCGATCAGCCACGGCGCTGGTATGGGTGTCGGGATAAATCTCAAAACTGTTCGCGATTCTATAACTGTCCAGAACATCGTGTAGTTTGCCGGCATCGAACATTCGGAGCACCGCCATCACCGGCGTCTGGTCAATTGCGGTTATCGCGGAAAAGCCTAGGAGCGAAATCGTTCAAGTCCCTTCGCCATGTCAGCCATTCGTGGGCTGTCTTGGGAGAAGAGTAATAGACGTATTTGATTCCAGCCTTATCCAGCATCGCGCGAAAGGCGCCGATGGATCCATGAAACAAACTGGGCTCCTCGGTGCCCATGCCCAGCCACAGCAGCTTCACCTTCGCATTGAATCCCGCTCCGTCTTTAAACCTTCCATCGAATGCCGAAGCCGGATCCAGCGGGTCGCTGCTTAAGCCGTTCATTGCGCCGCTGAACCCGGCCATATAGGCGAAGGTATCCAGGTGACCGGTTGCCAGACGCAATGCCTGGTTGGCCCCCATGGAGAGACCGGCCATCGCCCGATGCTCGCGATCTGGAATCGTTCGGAACGTCGAGTCGATCATGGGGATGACCTCGTTGATCATCACATCCTCGAAAGTGCTGAAGTCACCCGGAGCCGCGCTCGGCGGCCCAAACGGCCCAGCGGGGCGCAAGGCGTAGCCGTTGTCCATGACGATCATCATGGGGACGGCCTTCTTCTCCGCGATCAGATTATCCAGAATCAAGTTGGCGTGCCCCTGAAAGGTCCATCCAGTCTCGTCCTCACCGGAACCGTGCTGGAGATAAAGCACCGGATAGCGCTCGCTGGGGTTGATGTCGTAATCTGGTGGCGTATAAACGAAGCAGCGCCGCCAAAGGCCAGTGATCTTCGAGTGGTAGATGCGAATGTGGACGTCTCCATGAGGCACGTCCTGCGCAAGATAATAATCCACGCCGTCTTCGGGCACTTCAATGCCGCTCGTATCCTTGCCGGTCCCGAAGTACGCATGGCTGCCCGGATCATTCATCCGAACCCCATCCGCATCGAGCGCATAGTAGTGGAAGCCTTCCACCAGCGGCGGAGTGGTCACGCTCCACACATCGTCCGTGCCGCGCGTCATTGGGAATTTCTTTCCCGTAATATCCACATCCACCGCCTGCGCGCTCGGTGCTTTGAACTGAAACGCCACGCTATGATCCGGCAGAACACGCGGATACTGCGCGCCCATTACATTTGTCGCAGCGGGTTTGGCGTCCTCGATCGACGAGGCTCGCACACCTTCCGGTGAGCGTCGCCAGGCGAAGTAGGCATCCAGCGTTTTGAGTCCCTCCTCGTTGGGAACGGGCCCGGTGTGCGGCGTCCCGGCAAAGTACATCAGAACCGGGTTCTGATCGCTGAGGGCCGGCCACCTGGGCATCCCTTGTCCATTTGGATCGCCGTACTTCGCGAAATTTGTCCAGTAGATCATCATCGCGTCAGAGATCGCCAGGTCGGTTGCGCTCGGCCTCCCTGCCGGTCCGCCCGTCGGGTGACCGAAGACATATTCCACTTCCAAGCCGTGCTGCGATCCAGGTCCGGCCTGCGGTGAATCAGCCGGGTAGTCCGGGTGCTGGTCGAAATAGTAATAGTAGGCCTTGGACTTTCCCAGATTCGTCTGCATGCGCGCCCAGGTCCAGGTACCCCAGCCGAAGGCCGCATCCCGGCTGAGATCGCGCGCCGTCTTAGGCACAGACTTGTCGCCGGTTGGATAGGCCTTGAGCAGGCTGTCCGCGAAGGGCCCATAGCGCTTGCGAACGCCGTCTATGTAATCCTGCGGCGTGCGGTCATGTGAAAAGCTGGCGCCTTCATCCGAGTTGTATCCAACCAGGATGGGCGTGTCGTTGAATCGCTTGTTTTCGTAGATCGTGTACTGATCGGATGGAATGACCCAGCCGTCGATATTCGGCCAGAACAGGCCGCGCGTGGCGGCCAGCAGCTTTTCCGTCGGTTCTTTTCGGAGGTCTGCGATTGATCCAGCTCCCACGGTTCTCCCAAACTCCGCACCGGGTCGCTCGGCATCCACGAGCAGGCGCATATTCTCGCCCGGCGCTCCTGCAGTGCGCGGGTGCCCGAATGAGCCGCCGCTCTCTGAGATCGCGCCCTCGAAGAGCCCTTTTGCCAAAGGCGAGGCGCACAATTGGCTCACAGCGATGCCTCCGGCAGACTCGCCGAAGATGGTGACTCTTTCTGGATCGCCGCCGAACGCCGCGATGTTCTTCTTGATCCATTGCAAACCGGCAATCATATCGAGGAGCCCGTAATTGCCCGATACATGCTGGGGCGATTCCGCGCTCAGTTCCGGATGCGCGAGAAAGCCGAGCGCTCCCAGTCGATAGGCAATGCTGACCAGCACAACTCCCTTTTGTGCCAGTTTTTCTCCGCTGTAGGTCGGAACAGCGGTGCCTCCTACGCTGAACCCGCCACCATAGATCCAAACGAGCACTGGGATACGGTCTGAGGCAGTCTTCGCAGGCGTCCACACATTCAGATAGAGGCAGTCCTCGCTCGTCGTTATCCCCGGAATGCCCTGCACGCATTGTGGCGCGAATTTATCCGCGGGCCGGACGCCCTGCCAGTTGGCAGCAGGCTGCGGAGCGCGCCAGCGCAGGTCGCCTACCGGCGGCGCGGCGAACGGAACCCCGCGGTAAATCGTCATTCCGTCTTCGATTGTGCCTTTCAGAAGGCCTTGTTCAACTTTCGCTGTAGGAACCGCAGCCCAACTCACCCAGGAGACTGCCGCGATGGCGATTGTCAGCAAAACCGTTCTCATCTTCGATTTCCTCTCCTATTCCTTGCCCGGAAAAGCTACGGCGTCAAAGCGCTGGCAGGTGCTTTGATGTTCCGCTGTGAAACATTGGGGTGGTCTCTTGGGAGGCTGCAATGCTCGCATGGCATTGCTTGCACGCATCTTCCCCTAAGAAGAGCTTTCTGTCTGCATCGCCCTTCGTCGGCCACCATCCAGGAGCTTCAAGGTGATCCGCTGTGGTGAGGCTCATTCCAGACTGCGATTGGCTGAAGGCGTCTAACCCAGCGTATGCCAGCAGGTTGGACACAACAACAAAATGCAGAAGCGCGTACTTCAACTGGAATTCTCCTTATGTTTTGCCAATGGCACGCCGATCGTCATGGTTTCTTCTGGCTTGAAATGCGACTCCGGGCCGCCGTTATGCCGGCAATATTTTGAAACAATAGGCGTGATGGCAGGGCGGATCTTGTGGGACCCAAATCCTGAGTCCATCTGGCCCCCTCGCCCACTTGACCTCTCCCTTCGCCCCCAACAGTTCCACCTTTCGAATTTGCCGATCGTAATGCGGCGCTGTGCTGGCGAGCGATTTGATCGATATCTGGCGGTCCAATGGCCAGCCGAGAGCGAATGCATATAGGGCATCCCCTTTGGTCGTGAAGCGTATGTCGGTGTGATCGAATTTGTATCTGGAAAGTTGATATGCGGGGACATTTCTGATTTCGGTAGACGGTCCCTCGCCGAGAATCTTCCAGGGGCGAGTGCCTTTGATTCCCTCGCTATTGATCTCCTGCCACTCGGCAAGCTCATCCAGGAAGGCCAATGCGGTTTTCATGACTCTCTCTCCTGGACGCGGTTGCTCGGGGCATCCGTGTCAGGAGAGAACCTGAGGCCTAATCGGAAATCGGTCAACTTGCCCGCCGATCTTGATCGGCGTTCTGAGGCTCTCTTCTATTATATAGAGGTTGCAGATTGGGAGAATCGGAGGCGTGGCCTGAGCACAGTTGCACGGTCGCTTCTAGTCAAAGAGAGGCTGAATCCCAAGTCGAATATCTGATAAGGCCCCGCTCGTTGGTCACGGATGGCGGCCAAGTCCTTGCTACGGCAGGGTAGAGCCCCGTAGGCAACCCAACCTGTTGTCGTCTAAACGTCGGATCTTTTCACCGTGAATTGGTCAAACGCACACAGACAAATCCGGAACGATCATTGGTCAGGCACAATTCGACTCATTTGCGCTCCAATTGATCAAACGCACATCGACATATTAGGATCGATGATTGATCAAACAAAGCGCAACCTAGCCAAAGGGCACTTGCGGGAACCATCAGGCACCTTCGCCGAGGAGTCGTATCGAAACACCAAACGGGGAAGGCTGAATACAGCCAATTCTGCCACTCTGTGCAACGGAATGCAGGCACCTTCGGCGTTTGCCGATTGCCGCATGGACGGAAAAGGCCCGATCTCTGAGCCGTCCGCCAGAGTGGCTCAAAGTGGGTCTTGACGGCGCTTAGCGCTTCCTCGGCTTTGTTTGGCCCTGCGGGGTCAGCATTGAAGGCTCTGGGATCGAACGGATGAATTTCTGCAACTGCTTGATTTAAATCTATTTGTGTCTCCTCTTCCGAGAGCGTCGTTGATTTGACTTAGTTGTATTCGTCGTAGCTGAACTACGACGACACACATCAAATCAAATTAGTAGAAAGTTTGACAATATGCATATAATCGTAGTATGGCTACGACTACGGAGAATAAACTAAGGAAGCTCCAGGCCCGTCTGATGCCCGGAGCCCCGCTAGCCTCGCAAGACTTGGCGGCTTTAGGCATATCAGCCGATCTTGCGGTTCACTATGTTCGCGCGGGCTGGCTGAACCGATTAGCGCGAGGTGTCTTCTCTCGGCCAGGAGAGACTTTATTGCTCCAGCCAACGTTGCTGCTGCTGGAGCACAAGATAGAGGGACTGCATGTTGGCGGCAAATCGGCGCTAAGCTGGTACAACGTGCGGCACTACGTTTCGCAACAGGAAGTGCTACACCTCTACGGATGGGCAGCAACACAATTGCCCTCCTGGTTCTCGCAACAGTTTCCTTCCGAGTATCATCGGAAACGTTTGTTCAAGGAACAGCCAAGCGAGATGCTACACGTCACACCTTTCGAGAATCGCGCCGGCGCGCCGCATGTGTCGTCGCCCGAACGTGGTTTGCTGGAAATGCTGAGTGAGGTTGGAGAACGCCAACCCCTGCAAGAGGCACGTGAAATCATGGAAAGCACATACAACTTTCGGGCTGACGTATTGCGTGATCTCTTGAGGTCCTGCACCAGTGTCAAGACGGTGCGCCTCTGTCTACAACTGAGCCGTGAACTCTCCTTGCCATGGGCAGCCAAGCTTGATCCCAAACAACTGCCCACTGGCAGCAAACGCGCCTGGGTATCACGCTCGACGAACGGCCTGCTGGTGCTCAAACCATGAATCAGGTCTATTTCGATACCGCGAGACTGATGACGCAGGTTGCCCCACTCGTGTTTGTGGATGACATATTTGCCCTGAAGGGCGGCACGGCCATCAATCTTTTCATACGCGACATGCCCCGCTTGTCCGTTGATCTAGATTTGGTTTTTACCGACTATACCCTGCCGCGCGAGCGGGCATTGGAGCAGATCGCAGCGGCACTCCGCCAATCGGCAGAACGACTGAAATCCCAGGGCTTCCAAACCCACACAGTTCCCGCAATGGACACGAGCGAAACCAAGCTCCTGGTTCGTCGCGCCAATATCGAAGTCAAAATTGAAGTCAACTTCGTAATGCGTGGCTCCTTGAATCCAGTCCGCACCACATCGCTTACCGGAAAGGCGCGTGAAGCTCTGTTGGCCGACCTGGAACTACCGGTCGCATCGCTGGAAGATGTCTATGGAGGCAAGCTGGTTGCTGCTATGGATAGGCAGCATCCACGCGATCTGTTCGATGTGATGCAGCTTTTCGCTCACGAAGGCATCACTCCTGGCATCCGCCGCGCATTCGTTGTGTATCTGGCAAGCCACAATCGCCCCGTTCATGAAGTGTTGTTCCCCGTACTGCGCGACATCAGCCAGGACTACGAGCGCACCTTCAAGGGCATGACCGCGGAACCGGTTGCCCTGCCTGATCTGCTCGCCACACGGGAACAGCTAATCCGCCAGATTCAAGAGGGCCTGGACCAAAATGAGCGCAAATTCTTGCTTTCTCTTGTGCAGAACACGCCCGACTGGGATCTGTTGGGTTTTGCCCACCTCAAAGAGCTGCCTGGTCCCCAATGGAAACTCAGAAACTTGAGTCAACTGGCAAAAGCAAACCCCAGCAAATTTGACGAGCAAGCCAAGGCGCTTGCCGATTTGTTCGGCTAGTGCTCGGCCGAACTTCCGCGATTAGGAACTCCAGACAAGATCAATCCTTTCCGAGTTGGTGCTCAAGAAGTGATTCGCGGACAGCCGGTTACACGACCGGAACTCGATCGTCGGCTCGGTAAGAGCGTTGGCGAAGATAACCGGCCAATAACTTGGATCATGTCCTACGGTCTGTAGGTAAGAGGCTATATTTTTCTTTCAGTTGGATTTTTCTTCAGGAGGAGGGACTCCGCTTCCGGCTCCTGATCTTGGCGGGTCAACGCCGTGGCGGAGTCCCTTTGAGGCTACGGTCCTCTTTGTCTCAGTTGCCGCCCCGCCGCAGAAGCGTGATGTTGACTGGGCGGAAGACTGCGACAAGATCATTTTACGCCGATGCCCAGTTTGTGAGCGGGATACGATCATTGGTCACGGTCGCCGCCGCAAGCAGGCACATGACGAGCACCACGACTGGATTTGGATCCATCGCGGCCGCTGCGCCGATTGCGGGACGACCTTTACTTTCCTTCCGCTGTTCTCTCTTCCTTACACGCATTACAGTCTGGTGGCGCGGAGCCAGGCATTGCAGCGACGCTTTGCGGAGCAATGTCCGTGGGAAAAAGCTCTGCCGAAGCTCAAGGACCCCGATCGTTCGCCCGATCCCACCACAGTTCAACGCTGGGCGAGCGGGCTGGACTGTTCCCAACTATTGGTGTCCTTCATCAGCCAGACGGTCATTCTGTGCATATCTTTGGACTTCACCGACCTTCCATTTTTCAAACCATAGCGCGGCGACTTTACGGAAGGAATTCACTCCTTCGCCGGTCGCTCCGGCCTGGCGCACAGGCACCTCCGCACTCTGTGCGGCTTCGACTGTGCCAGCGTTTTTTCCGCCTTCCGCTCTGTCATGGGGTCGATTCCCTTAAGAAGTTTTGCGCGAGCCTCGGCGTGAGCGGCGCGAGCGTTGGCCAGGCTCACCTCGGGGTAGCTGCCGAGCGCCATCAACCGAAATTTGCCCTCGAAGCGATACTTCCAGCGCCACAGCTTCGAGGTGTTCGGTTGAACAACCAGGAAGAATCCGTGACCATCGGTCAAGTGGCAGGGATTCGAAGCAGGCCTAGATGCCTTTATTTTCAGATCGGTAAGAGCCATGAGGATACCTCTTTGAGGATACGGCTCTCAGTGTGGCCCTCCGTATCCTCATTTTGGTCCCGAAAATGAGGATACGGGTGATTATCGTATCCTCAGTTCCGGTTGGCTCTAAGCGTACCACCACGCACGGAGAAGGCCCACTATCTCACTTGGAATGATTGGTTTAGGTTGTTCATGAGATGAACTTTTTAGGACTTTATCGAACCTTATCGAACTTCCAGTAACTCATTTATAATCAGTGTTTTGGCTGCCCCCCAGGGATTCGAACCCCGATAGGCTGCTCCAGAGGCAGCTGTCCTACCATTGAACGAGGGGGCAACAATTCTGATTCGGGCGACTCATCTCTGGGCCGCATCGGTTTGGCCACGGCAGGGCGCTGCACGCCAAATCCAACCCTTTCATCATAAAGGGGATTCGGCGCCTCGGTCAAACCGGACTACCCGACCCACAGCTACCCCTTTCCGGCGCGATACAGGCCTTCCTACACCAGTTCCTCATGTTCCGGCAATGTCGCCTTATGAAATCCCTTAGCGAATCCTTACCATTCGGCTTATAGGCTTTGCTCAGACCAGGCAGCATCGCGTCATTTGGATGCTGGGTCGTCGTGAGATAGAATCGTGGGGGAGAATGGAGTTAGTCCTCAATCTCGCATGGGCGTTCTCAGCCGTGTTATTTTTCTGCTTCTGGCTGCGGAACTCCAGGCACGCTGGTGCCGACCGGCGTACTCAGCTTGTCGCCCTTGCTGTGCTCGTCCTGATCCTTTTCCCGGTGATTTCGGTCACCGACGACCTGCAGGCGATGCAGAATCCGGCCGAAGCCGATTGCTGCCTGCGCCGCGACCACGTCGTCGCCAACGCGCACTCTATTTTTCCACCAACAGTCGCCCTTCAGCCGCCGGCCTTCGCAGAGCTTTCCTATGGTTTTCTGCAACTTGCGGCGCCGGGCAGCATACCTTCCCCGGTGATCGATCATCCCGAACTGGCGCCGATTCAGAATCGGCCTCCGCCGGTCGCCTGATCCTTCTCTCACTTTCCTTACATCTCTGGCCTCTTTACCTCCTGTGTCCGCCGTGCAGACCACGGCCCAAAGGTTGTGTATGAAGCATCCATTCCCCACTCGGTTGATCCGAGCGATCGCTGCGCTCCTGGTGCTGGCGCCAGTGCTGGTTCCGGCGCAGCAGGCCCTTACCTGGGATCAGGTAAAGGCAAAATTCGAAGAAACCAATCCCACCCTCAAAGCCGATGCCCTCGGCGTGGACGAAATGAAAGCCGAGGAGATCACAGCCTTTCTCCGTCCAAATCCGCAGTTCACCATGTTGGCGGATGGCACGCAGATCGTGCCGCACGACGGAGCCTGGACCCCATTCAGAGGCACCTACGAACAGCCCACCTTCAGTTACCTGCACGAGCGCGACCACAAGCGTGAACTGCGGCTCAAGAGCGCGCAGGAAGGGACGCAGATCGCCCAGTCGCAACACCAGGATCTGGACCGCACTCTGATGTTCACCCTGCGCTCTGCGTTTGTCCAAACCCTGCAGGCCAAGTTCGTGCTGGACATGGCCAAGCTCAACCTGGATTATTACGATCACATCATCCAGATCAGCCGCGACCGTTTCAAGGCCGGCGACATCGCGCAAATCGACCTGGACCGCATTGAATTGCTCCGCGTGCAATACGAGTCGGAAATTCAAAACGCAATCGTCAATCTGCGCACCGCCAAGATTCAGCTTCTGCAATTGCTCAACGATCGTACCCCCGTTGACCAGTTTGACGTGAATGGTCCCTTCGACTTCTCTGAGGACCTGTCGCCTCTTGACGATTTCCGCAAGATCGCACTCGATGAACGCCCCGACCTGCGCGCTGCCCTGCAGACTCTTCAGCAGGCCGACACCAATCACAAGCTGGCCGAAGCCAACGGATCCACCGATCCCACGTTCGGCGCATGGTACACGCACAATTCGTCGAACAATAACCCGAACGGCATCCAGACCCTCGGGCTCAGCGTCACCATTCCACTGCGCATCTTTGACAAGAACCAGGGCGAGAAGAAACGCACACAAATCGACATCGACAAGAGCCAGCAGTTGACTGAATCCGCGCGAGCCCAGGTCTTCAGCGACGTGGACTCCTCCTATGAGCTGGTGCGCGGCAACATCGCGCTGCTCAAGCCCTACAAGGCGCAATACAACGCGCAGGCTCTTCGCGTGCGCGACACAGTGACGTATTCCTACGAACACGGTGGCGCGTCGCTGATGGATTTTCTCAACGCACAAAGCGACTATCGCACCGTTCAACTCGCCTATGCCCAACTGATCGGCTCTTATCTGACTGCTGCCGGACAACTGAATCTTGCCGTAGGACGCGAGGTAATCCAATGACACGCACATCCTTCTTCCTCACTACCGTTTGCCTGGCTGCCCTTGTTTCGCTGTCGGCGTGCAAAAAAGAATTCAATCCGGCAGACGGCGCACCGCCTTCCCCCAAGGTGGTGGCCACCGGCGACATGAGCCTGGTCACCGTCGACAAGCCTGATCAGTTTCCGCTTGTCGCAGCGGAAAAGCAGGAAGCGGCTTCCCAGTTGACCACCACCGGATCGGTCTTTCCCGACATCAACCGTGAGGTGCCGGTCATCTCCATGGCCAATGGCCGCGTCGTCGATATCAAAACTCGACTCGATGACAACGTCAGGAAGGGGCAACTGCTTCTGAAAGTCCAGAGCCCGGACATCACCAACGCCTTCGACACATACCTCAAAGCCGCGAATGACGAGCAGTTGGCGAACAAGGCCTTCATACGCGCAAAGGATCTGCTGGCGCACGGCGCCATCTCCCAGGCCATGCTGGAACAGGCTGAAGACACTGAAAAGGATGCAAAGGCCGACCTCACCGCTGCGGAAGAACAGTTGAACACACTCGGCGTCGATAAGAATCACCCCAGCAGCGTGGTCAATGTCTACGCACCCATCTCCGGAGTCGTCGTTGCACAAAACGTGACCTACCAGGCAGCAGCGGGCGTCAGCCTCTCCGGCTCGGCCACCGCCTTCACCATCGCCGACCTCTCCACTGTCTGGATCGTTTGCGATGTCTATGAAAACGACATTCCCAGGGTGCGACTCGGGCAGGAGGCCAAAATCAAGATCAACGCCTGGCCTGATCGCCCCATCACCGGACACATCAGCGACGTTGGCCCCATTCTCGATCCTTCCATCCGCACCGCCAAGGTTCGCATTGAAGTTGCCAACCCCGGCTTCCTCAAACTGGGCATGTTCGGCACTGCAACCTTCACCAGCAGCGAAAAGGAAACCCACGCTGTCGTGCCAGCCGGCGCAATTCTTCACCTGCACGATCGCGATTGGGTCTTCATCCCCGCGGGCGACAAGCAGTTCAAGCGCGTCGAGGTGCACCCCGGCATCATGCTGCCAGGCAACAAACAGGAAATCCTGCCCAGCAAGGATGGCATCAACCCAGGTCAGCAGGTCGTCTCCAACGTCCTTCAGTTAGAAGCCACGCTAGAGGCGCAATGATTGAGAAGCTCGTAGACTTTGCGCTGAAGAACCGTTTCCTCGTCCTGGGAATGGTTGTGATGCTGCTGGTCTGGGGTGGAATTTCCTTCCATAACCTCCCCATCGATGCGTATCCCGATGTTGCGGACAACTACGTCAACATCGTCACCCAGTGGCCAGGACATTCTGCAGAGGACATCGAGAAGCAGATTACCGTCCCGTGCGAAATCGCCATGGCCGGCATTCCCGACATGAAGAGCCTTCGCTCCTTCAGCCTGGCCGGCATTTCCAGCATCATGATGAGCTTCAACGATGCGTCCGACAACAGTTGGAATCGTGAGCGCGTTCTGGAACGGCTGAGCGGCATCACACTGCCGGCCAACCTGCAACCGCAATTGCAGACCGACTGGAGTCCGGCGGGCCAGATCTACTGGTACACCATCGAAAGCAAGAATCCGAATGTCGATGTGATGGAGCAGAAGGCGCTCGAAGACTGGGTGCTCCAGAAGCAATTCAAGAGCGTTCCCGGAGTCGTCGACGTTGCCAGCTTTGGAGGCGCCACCAAGGAATACCAGATCCGTCTCGATCCCGAGAAGCTGATCACCTACGGTCTCAGCATCGCCCAGGTTGAGCAGCAACTCCAAAGCAACAACGCCAACGCCGGAGGAAGCTTCATTGTTGCCGGGACCCAGCAGATCAACGTCCAGGCGCAGGGACTGTTTGAGGATGTCCAGCAGATTGAAGACACGCTCATCAAAACTGCCGGTGGCACGCCGATCCGCGTCAAGGATATTGCGGTGGTGGAACAGGGACCCAAGATCCGCCTCGGCCAGATCTCCAAGGCCTACCGCGACAACCAGGGGAGGCTGATCGACAATCCCGACGTCGTGGAAGGCTCCGTGCTGCTGCGCAAGGGAGCGGATGCGGACCCGGTACTGAAGGCGATCGAAGCCAAGGTGAAGGAGATCAACGATCACATTCTCCCCAAGGGCGTCTCCGTCATCCCCTTCCTTGATCGCAGCGATCTTGTTCATCTCACCACGCATACCGTGCTGCACAATCTGACCGAGGGAATTATCCTCGTCTCGATCATTCTCTTTTTCTTTCTGGGCAATGTGCGCGGCGCCGTCATCGTCGCCATTACCATTCCCTTCGCTCTCTTATTCGCTTCCATCTGTCTCGGCTTGTGTCATATTCCCGCCAACCTGCTCTCCCTCGGCGCTCTCGATTTCGGCATGGTGGTCGACGGCGCGGTCGTCATGGTGGAGAACATTGTCCGCCATCTTTCTTACCAGGACGAAACGCGCACTCCTCAGCAGAAGATTCAAATCGCTGCGCACGAGGTACAGCGGCCCGTCTTCTATGCCATCGCCATCATCATCACCGCTTACCTGCCCATCTTCACGCTGGAATCGGTAGAAGGACGTCTCTTCAAACCGCTGGCATGGACGGTCGCATTCGCGCTACTGGGTGCGCTTGTCTTTTCCATCGTTGTTGCTCCGGTGCTCTCCAGCGTGTTCTTCAGAAAGGGCGCCAGGGAATGGCACAACCCGTTCATGGAGTTCCTGAAAACCCGTTACCGCAACGGAGTGACTTGGGCCATTCATCATCGCTACACCGTCCTTGGTGCTTGCGTTGCCTGCTTCGCGCTCTCGCTCTTCCTCATGTCCAGCGTCATTGGCTCTGAGTTCTTACCTCACCTGGATGAAGGCGCCATGTGGGTGCGCGGCACGCTGGCTCCGTCCACGGGTCCCGAAGAGAGCCTCGCGATCTCCAACAAGGCGCGCATCATCCTGGCCAGCTACCCTGAAGTCACGAAGGTTGTCGATCAGATCGGGCGTCCCGATGACGGCACCGACGCAACCGGATTCTTCGACACGGAGTACTTCGTTGACCTCAAGCCGAAGGAAGAGTGGCGTCCAGTCTTCCATGAGGACAAGGATTCACTCATTGCTTCCATGAACCATCAATTGGAAAATATTCCCGGCGTCATCTGGGGCTTTTCGCAGCCCATTGAAGACAACATGGAAGAGGCTGTGAGCGGCGTCAAAGGCGAGTTGTCGGTAAAAATCTACGGAGACGACTTCAAGACCCTGGAGCAAAAGGGCAACGACGTCGTCAGCGTGATGAGCAAGATTCCGGGCATCGCCGATCTTGGATTGTTCCGTATCATCGGCCAGCCGAACCTCACTTTCGCTGTGGACCGTCAAGCAGCGGCGCGCTACGGCATCAACGTCTCCGACATTCAGGACGCAATTCAAACCGCGGTGGGCGGCACTGTGCTCAGTGAAGTCCTGAAAGGCGAAGCGCAATACGACCTTGTCCTGCGCTATCAGAAGCCTTTTCGCGATACCAGGGAAGCGATCGAAAATGTGCGGCTGTTGTCGCCCGCGGGGGAGCGCGTCTCGCTGGGGCAGTTGACGAAGATCGGCACCACCGACGGCGCGGAGGAGATTTACCGTGAGGGAGAGCAGCGCTATATTGCTGTGAAGTATGGCGTGCGCGATCGCGATCTTGGCGGCGCCGTCGAGGAAGCCATTGCGACGGTCAACAAAGCGGTTCCGCTGCCCAAGGGGTATCACTTCGAGTGGGCCGGCGAGTACCAGAGCAAGCAGCGTGCCGACAAGCGGTTGGCGATGATTGTGCCCATGACGGTGCTGTTGATCGCAGTCATTCTCTACTCGATGTTCAAGTCGTTCAAGTGGGCGGGACTGATCCTGGTCAACGTCGCACTGGCGCCGGTGGGTGGATCGCTGGCGTTGCTGGTCACCCACACCAACATCAGCGTTTCATCCAGCGTTGGCTTCCTGGCGTTGTTCGGTGTCTCAGTGCAAACCGGCGTCATCATGCTCGAATACATCAACCAGATGCGCGCCGGCGGTCACACCGTTGAAAGCGCAGCCATCGAGGGAGCAGTCCTGCGATTGCGCCCCATCATGATGACCATGCTGGTGGCTACGCTGGGCCTGTTGCCGGCCTCTCTTTCGCACGGGATCGGCTCCGACTCGCAACGCCCCTTCGCCATCGTCATCGTCGGCGGCCTCATGGTCGATCTCGTCCTGAGCATCTTCCTGCTGCCCACGCTTTACGTATGGATTGCGCGGGAAGACGATAAACTCCCTCCACCGGAAGTTTCGTTTGAGGGCTAGGGCGTAGATTGCAATACACCGCAGGGTCTGCTAAAGAACGCGGGCCCCGTGCCGAAGAATTACTTAAACCTGCAGCAAAGTGAGGTCGAAGCGATGAATAGAGAGGCTGTTCGTGCCTGCATCGAGGAGATTGGCATTCTGCCTTCTGCGCGTGTGAATGCGCCGGAACTGGCGCGCTTTGCGGCAGAGACGGTGTACGCCGCAGGAATTCCAATCATCGAGATCACCATGACCGTCCCCGGAGCGCTCGCGGTCATCAGCGATCTGGCAACTCGCTATCCGGATTTGGCCGTCGGCGCGGGCACTGTGCTGGACGACACCCTTGCGCGACAATGCATCGACGCCGGCGCACGTTTCCTCACCAGCCCGGGCTTTGTTCCCGAAGTGGTTGCGTACGCGAAGAAAGCGGATGTGGTTGTATTTCCCGGAGCACTGACGCCGACTGAAGTCATCGCCGCGTGGAAGGCCGGTTCGGACTTCGTGAAGATCTTTCCCACTTCACCCGCCGGCGGTGTGCAGTACATTCGCGCGCTGAAAGTTCCATTACCGCAGATTCCGCTGATTGTGACGGGCGGAGTCAACCAGATCACCGCGCTCGAATTCATCGTCGCCGGAGCGACCGCCATCGGCGTGGGCGCCGAGTTGCTACCAACCGAGGCCCTGGTTCTGCACCAGGAAAATCGAATTCACGAGCTGGCGCGCAGATTTCTCAACATGGTCAAAGAGGGCCGCGCCACGAGGGCGATGTACCACTAGCGCCCGTTGTTCACTACTTCACTGCTTCACTCTTTCACTGGCTCTTCTACTCTTCCCGCAGCACTTCCAGCGGCCGCAATCCGAGAATCCGATAGCTCGCAATCCATCCCGTCGCCGTCGCCAGCACCGCCGTTCCCACCAGCGCAACCAGCGTCGCCGTCCACTCGATGTGAAAGGCCACTTCGAGTTTGTGCAACAGTACCCGCGTGAGCAGATTCGCAAACACCACGCCCACTGATCCGGCGAGCAATCCCAGCACGCTGAACTCCACGCTGAAGGTCCGCACAATCCGCATCCGTGTCGCGCCCAGCGTCTTCAGTACCACCGCCTCGCGCATTCGCCGGAAGCGCGTGCTGGCAATGCTCGATGCCAGAATCATCAGCCCCGCAAAAATCGAGAACCCCGCCAGAAATCGCACTACGAAAGTAATCTGATCGACAACGCTTTCAATCCGCACCAGCACATCCGCAAGGTTGATGACCGTAACCGTGGGATAGGCCTGAAACAGCGCCCGCTCCATTGAAGCAACCTGTTTGGGATCGATGTGCGCCCCGCCATACCATGTCGCCTGCTGATCCTTGAGCTGCCCTGAAGGCAGAACAAAGGAAACGCGCATTCCCAGGTGCTGTCCATCGGCGCGATAGACCGCGGCAACCTTGAGCTTGCGCACGGTTCCGCCGGTCTCCAATTCAACAGCCGAACCCACACCCAGGTGCAGCCGCTCGGCCACGCCTTCGCCTATGGCCAGTTCCGACGCGCCCGCATTCGTCCACCACTTGCCCTGCGTCACCTTGTCTCCAGCCGGTGGCGCATCGGCCCAGGTCAATTCAGCATTCTGCAGCATGCGCCGCGGAAAGTGCTGCTCCTTCGATTCCTCAATCGGCTTCCCGTTCAGCGAAATAAATCGCCCCGTCATCACCGGCATCAGGTCCAGATCCTGTGTCACGCCCGGCTGATGCTTGAAGAAATCTCTAACGCCGGCGACTTCGTCGTCCGTCACGTCGACCAGAAAAATGTTCGGCAGCTTGGGCGAAGCGGTTTCGCGAATGTCACGCAGCAGCGCCGCCTGCATCAGGTACACGGCAAGAATAAGCATCACGCCCGTGCCCAGCGCCGCCAGCACCGCAGCCGATTGGTTGCCCGGCCGGTAAAGATTCGCCAGCCCGTGACGCAGGAACGATGGCAGCCGCAGCCGCACGCGATTGAGCAGAAAGCGCACAGTCCTGAGCGCCACCGCGGCCATCACCAGCAAAACCAGCAGCGCAATCGCAAACAGCAACGCAAACCACGTCCCCACCTTGGCAGAATCCGACAGCGCCCAGGCAATTCCACCTAGCGCAACCACAACAACAAGGGAGAGCCCCAATTGCAACCGCCGGCCCCACCAGCGCGCGAACCAGCCGCCAATCCCCTGCGGCCCTTCTTCCACCAGCCTGCGCAGCACCAGCACCGGCCGCACGCCGCGCACATCGAGCAGCGGCGGCAGGCAGAACAGCAGCGTGGTAAGCAACCCCGTGCCCAGCCCCGCTGCAATCGAGCGCCATGGAAACACAAGCGCTGCGTGAACCGGAAGCAGCTTCCCGAAGACCGCAGGCAGCGCGGCCATCAGGCCCACCCCGGCTGCCACGCCCAGCAATCCTCCGGCCAGTCCCAGCCCCAGCGTTTGAAGCAGAAAAATCCGAAGCAAATCGCTCGATTGCGCACCAACCGCCTTCAAAATCGCCAGCATGTCCATGCGCTGTTCCAGGTGCGCATGCATGGCCATGGCCACACCGATCGCGCCCAGCACCATCGCCACCAGGCAAATCAGGCTCAGGATCGCCGTCGAATTATCCAGCCCCTGGGTCAGCGCCGGATTCCCTTCGCGGAAGTCCATCACCTGCGCATCCGGCAGCGCCTCTTCCACCTGTTTGCGCAGCGCCACAGGGTCAATCTGCGCCGGCAGCTTCATCAGCAGCCGCTCCGTCGCCCGGCTCCCCGGCGCAATCAGCCCCGTCCGGTCCAGAGCCGCCCGCGAGATCATCACTCTCGGCCCAAGTCCGGCGCCCGCGCTCATTCGGTCCGGCTCCTGCTTCAGAATCGCCGCGATTTTGAAGTTCCTTCCCCCCAGTCGCAGCGTCTGCCCAACCTGCGCATTCAAGCGAATCAAGAATTCCTCAGCCACCACGGCGGAGTCGCCGTCCAGAGCCTGCTGCAAACTCATTGAGGGTTCAAGCTCTGCTTCGCCATAATAGGGGTACTCCGCAGGATCCACAGCCTTTAGAGAAACCAGCAGTGGAACCGGATCAGGCGGCACCGAAGCCATCGAGATCGTCTCCGTCACCCACGTTGAATGAATCCCGCTCGCTCCCTTTTGCCCTGCGTTCCGCTTCTCAATCGCGGCGATTTTGTCCTTCTCGGCATCCGTCGGCAGGCGAAAGACGCGCGCACTTAAATCCCCTGCCATCAATGCCTTGGCTTCAGTACTTAAAGTTTTCTTAAAACTATCGCTGAACCCGCGAACTCCCACCAGTGCCGCCACGCCGACGGCCACCGAGAGCACCACAAACCCGAATTTGCCGGGAGCGGCCTTCAAGTCCCGCCAGCCGATAGCCCCCGCGCGTTTCCAGCTCAGTGCCCGCTTAGCCATGCAGGCCCGCTTCCACCGTCGCGCGCGCAGCCCCGCCAAATACCGGCCCCGTGTAGGGCAGCGTGTCTTCCACCACCATCCCGTCGCGAAGCACAATCTTCCGGTCAGCCCGGCTGGCAACTTCGGGGTCGTGTGTCACCAGCACCAGCGTCGTCCCGGCCTGCTTGTTCCGCTGCAAGAGCAGATCGAGCACCAGTTTGCCGTTGCTCGAATCGAGATTCCCCGTCGGCTCATCGGCCATCACAATCGGCGGTTCCACCACAAACGCCCGCGCCAGCGCCACCCGCTGCTGTTCCCCTCCGGACAGTTGCACCGGGTAGTGGTCCACGCGCTCCTTCAGGCCAACCTCGTCCAGCAGGCGTCGCGCTTCCTTCAACCCGCTGCCCTCCACGTTCAATTCGTACGGCAAAAGAACATTCTCAAGAGCCGTGAGCGTCTGGATGAGCTGGTAAGACTGGAAAACAAAGCCGATCTTCTTGCCGCGCACCGCCGCCAGTTCCGACTCAACCAGGTTGTGAATCGGCACGCCATCCAGCCAGATCTCGCCTGAACTCGGCGTGTCCAGACCGGCCAGCAACCCCAGCAACGTGCTCTTTCCGCTGCCGCTCGCGCCCACGATAGCCACAAACTGCCCGGCCGGAATGGTCAGCGTAATCCCCTTCAGAATCTCTACGCGCCGCGCGCCGTTCTGTATCCACTTCTTCGCATCCCGAACCTCAATCACTCACTAGCCTCCCTGTTCCCTGGTCCCTGATCCCTGTTCCCTGTATTTCGCTACACTATCCATGTGTACGTTTCCCGCAGGCACGTTGTTTCAATCCCGCTTCTACTGGCTGCCGTCGCGCTCCTCACTTCACCAGCGCGGGCGGCAGACCGGCCCGTTCTCGTCTGCTTCGGCGACAGCATCACCGCCGGCTATGGACTGCAAACCGGCCAGTCTTATCCTGATGCGCTGCAGCGCGACCTCGATGCACACGGTTATCACTACAAGGTGAACAACCAGGGCACCAGCGGCGCCACCACCAAGGACGCGGTCGCCGACCTCCGCTCCATCCTGCTGCTGCACCCCGAAGTCGTCGTCGTCGAATTCGGCGGCAACGACGGCCTGCGCGGCCTGCCTCCCGACCAGACCCGCCGCAATCTTGACCAGGTCCTGACCACCCTTGAAGCCGCGCACATCAAAATCCTGCTGGCCGGCATCACCCTCCCGCCCAACTACGGCGCAGACTACATCCACTCGTTCGAGCAGGTCTTCCGTGACCTCGCCGCCAGGCATCACGTTTCTTTTGTGCCCATGATCTACAAGGATCTCGTCCACGTCCCCGGCACCATCCAGCAGGACGGCATCCATCCCACCGCCAAAGGTTCGGAGATCATCGCCAACACGCTCCTCCCTGAGCTGAAGCCGCTGCTTCGTAAAGGGAACAGGGATTAGGGAACAGGGGTCAGAGATCAGAAATGGCGTCTTGTGCTCTCGGCGGCCCCTTCCCAAAAAACTGAGTTCTTAACTGCTGAACATTGTGCGATAGGACTAAGAGCGCACTGGCAATGTACCATCTGATCTCTGACCCCTGACCCCTGACCCCTGCTTTCACCCCATCACCACCACTGGCTGAAACAGCGTTCCCGCCACCCTCTTTGCAATCCCCACAAGCTCCCGTTGTCCGGCAAACACCTTTACCAGTTCGGCCCGCGAAAACTCCGGCAAATTGGCCTGCGCCCCATTGCGGAGCCGGCCCAGCGCCAGCGCGTCGCCAGTCACACACGGCATCTCCGGCAACAACATCCGCGGGTGCACGCACATCTCTTCCAGTGCCTCTGTGTTTCCTGCCAGCGCTTCCATCTCCTCCAGCGTGTGCGCCTCGGCCAAGGTAAACACACCCGCCTGCGTCCTCCGCAGCCTGCTCAAATGCGCTCCGCAGCCTAGACCTGCTCCCAGTTCGTGCGCCACGGAACGCACGTAGCCGCCAGCGCTGATGCTCATCGCAAACTCCGCCTCGGCGTCCTTCAGGGCTGTAATCTCAAAATGCGTAATATTGACCCGGGCAGTCTTCAGTTCCACCGGCTTGCCCTCGCGTGCCAGTTTGTAGGCCGGCTTGCCGCCAATCTTTTTCGCGGAGAAGTTCGGCGGCATCTGCTCCATCTCGCCATGGAACCGGGCAGCCGCCGCGCGTACCTGGTCAAGGGTCAAACCAGGCCGATCTTCCGAGAAAAAGTCGGACCCGGCTGCCACACCCTCAGCGTCATAGGTGTCCGTTGCAAATCCGAAGCGAATGGCCCCGATATAGCTCTTTTCCGCGGAGGAAAAGTATTGCGCCAGCCGCGTAAATTTGCCCAGCAGCAATGGCAGAACGCCGGTCGCCATGGGGTCCAGCGTGCCCAGGTGTCCAATCGACTTCTCGCCAGTGATTCTGCGCAGTTTCGCCACCACATCGTGGCTGGTCATCCCACCCGGCTTATCGATTACCAGCAGTCCATTCACTTAACTACTTTAGTCGACCGCGGCGGCAGCCCGTCCTATCCCTGCCGCCGCACCAGCGACAAGAACTCCGCGCGCGTTTCCTTTTGTCGGAAGCACCCTACCATCGCCGATGTCACTGTAGACGAGCTCTGCTTCTCAATTCCACGCATCATCATGCACAGGTGCTGCGCCTCAATCACCACGCCCACTCCCTGTGGCGCAATGGCCTCCTGAATGGTGTCGGCAATCTGCCGCGTCAGCCGCTCCTGCACCTGTAAACGGCGAGCAAACACTTCAACAATACGCGGTATCTTGCTCAGCCCGATGACTTTGCCCTTGGGGATATAGGCGACGTGCACCTTTCCGAAAAAGGGCAGCATGTGGTGTTCGCACAGCGAGAACATCTCGATGTCCTTGACGATCACCATCTCGTCATAGTCCACATCGAACATCGCCCCGCGCAGAATCTTGCTCGGGTCCTCGTCATAGCCCTTGGTCAGAAAGGCCATTGACTTCTCGACGCGGCTCGGCGTCGACAGCAGGCCGTCGCGGCTCGGATCCTCACCCAGCCGGGAAAGGATCTCCCGGTACATCTCCTGGGTGCTGAACTCGCTCAGCCCTTCGTCCGTCCCCACTGCTCCGCGGACAGACTTGCTCACTGCAATCGGCTGCGCCATGCTTTTCATCCTCTCGCCCGGGGAAGCGGGCCTCATGATCTCTGCTTCAATTCATCCAACCAGCTTGTCATTCTGAACGCCCGGAAAACTTGCATGTGCCCCATTCATCGCGGCTTCATCGCGATGAGTGGGATCGCTCCAACACTCCTGAATCCGTAGAAATGATCAGCCACTTCTTCTCTACCTGCGGCTTCTTCACTCCCTGCTACGAACCAACTTCACGCTCCAAAACACTGAAAGAAGTTGTTTTCCGTCTCTTCCACCCGCACATATTCCAGTTCGCCGGCGGGCATTGCATCCTTCAATAAACCAAAAACCGCTCTACAGAGATTCTCCGTCGTCGGGACTTGATTCAGAAACACCGGATCGAGATTCAGATTGGTATGGTCAAAGCGGCCAATGATTTCCTTTTGCAAAACTTCATCCAGCGCCGCCAGGTTCACCACCATCCCCGTCTCCGGGTCAACCGGGCCGCCCACCAACACCTCCACAACGTAATTGTGCCCATGCCCGTGCGGGTTGTTGCACTTGCCGTAAGCCGTGCGGTTCTCCTCTGCGGAGAGAGCATCGCTGTGCAGGCGGTGGCTCGCGCTCAAAGCCGAACGCCGGCCAAAATAGGCCTTCCCGGCAGTCGCACTCATGCGCCGCCCCGGTATTCGGCAAAAATCTCCGGTGTCTCATACACACGGATCGAGGTCAGCCTCGCCCCTCCGGCCTGAGCCACCGCCCGCTCAAGCCGCTTCCACGCGGCAATCGCAATGTTCTCCGTGGTGGGAATCAGCTTGCCGGCGCCAAACTCCTCGACTTCCAGGTTCAGGTGGCGATGATCATAGGCTGCCAGTACGTCGCGCTCGATCACGTCCTTCAGCCACTTCAGATCCACCACAAACCCGGTCACCGGGTCGGGTTCACCGGCCACCGTCACCTCCAGGGTGTAGTTGTGCCCGTGCCCATTCAAGTTGGCGCAGCGGCCAAACACGCGCTCGTTCTGCTCCGGCGTCCACGCCTCATTCCAGTAGTAGTGCGAAGCCGAAAACGTCGCCCGCCGCGTCAGGAAGATCATTCTTACCCCTCGATGAACAGATGTCTACAGCTCCGATAAAGATTCATAGGGCAGAACGGCGTATTCACGTTATCAAAACAGTAGTCCATTCCTCGGCCCTTGGGCGCCTTCTTGCGCGAATTGAATCCCGCTCGTACGCCGGAGGAAAAGCTTGTGTCCTGTCTCTGAAGTTCATATCGAAACAAATGCTGTCATTCTGAGCGAACAGGGCCCCAAACGTAGTTCAGTTTGGGTGTGGTGAGCGAAGAATCTGCTTCTGTTCTTTCGGACGTTTTGCCGAGAATTTTAGAGGCACCACACTACAAGCTAGCAGCTAAAAGCTGGCCCTTTCACCCCGCGTACTCCCTGCCCTTCCAGCTTACCCGTTTCAGGATTCGATGCTGAAACCAGCTCCGGTAGAGCAGCACCACAAAAAGCGGCAATCCCAAAGGCGTGAGCGCGCAGTCCCAAAACGGAAAGTTGGACTTGGCCACCCGTGCGTAGAACCGGAACAGCGTCCGCACCCAAAAGAGCGCCAGCACCCATCCGGCTCCCAGCCATTCCAGCGCATGAACCCCAAAACGCGCATTCCAAAGCCAGACAGCCAGCGCCGGCAACCCAAAAAGAAGAAAAAAATCCAGCGCCCGCCACACCGCCAGCGCCAGGGAGTTGTCAAACAGCAGCGCCAGGTTCTTGGTCCAGCCCTCCACCATCCCTCTTGTCGTTCGGTACATGCGCGTCGACACCGCATCGTCGGCGTAGCGAAAGCGCAACCCCACCTTCCGCCGCTTGGCCAGAAACGCCAGCCCCACATCCTCGAGCACTTTATCGGCCACGTTCGGGTGGCCGCCCAGCCGCCGGTAGGCCTCCCGCTCCACCAGCAGGAATTGGCCGTTCGCCGCCGCGATACGCTGATTCGGGTCGGATACCTTGGCCGGCGGATAAGCCAACGCCAGCTCGCAAAACACCAGCGGCATCAGCGACCGCTGCGCCAGTCCGCTCACCAGTTGCCGCGGCGAGTAGCTCAGCATGCCCACCTTATGCCGCTCCGCCTCATGAATCGCCCGGCGCAGGTCGCCCGGCTCATGCACCGTGTCCGCATCGGTAAACAGCAGCCACCGTCCGCCCGCCTTCCTCGCCGCGGTCCAGATCGCGTTCGCCTTCCCCGTCCAGCCGCGCTCCAGCCTGTCGGCCTCAAGCACCGTTACCCCGGCAAAGCTGCGCGCAACCTGGACCGTCGCATCCGTCGACCCATCGTCCACAACCACCAGTTCCCAATCCCGGCCGAGCATGAAAATCTCCTCGGACTGGCCGACTAACGATTCCAGGCAGGCCCCCAGGCAGTCTTCCTCGTTCCGCGCCGGAACGATGACCGTAAGCTCCATGAGTGTGTCCGGTTCGGGCTGGTCGTAAACCGTTCCGGGCCGCGCCGGCAGCGTCAGCAGCGGTCCTGACTCGTCACCGGGCTCGCTGGAAAGCCCCAGCACTGGCTTGAAACCGCCCGCCATCGATCCATCCGGATTTCCTGCTCCTGCCTTCTGATCGCCGTCCATCGTTTCCAATCCGTTGTTCACATGATTTCGTCTGGAATGTGTTCTACGTCACCTTCCGCGCGCGCCCTTTGGCTCGTATTATAGAGACGTGTCCTCCCGTCCCCTACGCGCTTTCCTGCTCCTGATGCCACTGGCCCTTCTTGCGGCCTGCGATCGTGGCGCCCACCCCGCACAAACCGGCCAGGTTGCGCCCGATTTCAACCTCTCCGACGGCTCAACCAAAATCCATCTGGCCGACTACCGCGGCAAGGTTGTGCTTGTGAATTTCTGGGCCACCTGGTGCGGACCCTGCATTGAGGAGATCCCTTCGCTCCTTGACCTGCACCACGCCTACCCCGATCTGGCCATCCTCGCCGTCAGCGTTGACGAAGACCCCGACGCCTACAGCCAGTTCCTCTCCCGCCGCCATGTGGATTTTACGACGGTTCGCGACCCTTCCGAATCGGCCGCCAAGCTCTTCCACACCGAGCAGTGGCCGGAGACTTATGTCATCGACCGCAAGGGGATCATCCGCCGGAAGTTTATCGGTGCCCAGGACTGGACAAACCCCGAGGTACGCGAGTTCTTGAAGGGGCTCTGAGTCGGATTCTTGCCGGTTTTCCCTGCTGGTTTTCCCTGCCTGTTTTCCCCTGCCAGTTTTTCCGTGTAAGACACGATGGTGGACAGAGCCATCAGCTTTCGCCCCTTCGCGCACAACACCGGTAAGACATCTGTCTTGCAGCCGTAAGACTCCGTAAGACAAAGCCATTTTTCGTGTAAGACGCAGGTAGGACGCTGTCTTACGGTCTTACAGCGGCGGCTTTCTACTGCAAATCTCCGTAAAACACTGCAAGACCGTCTCACAGAAGCCTCATTGGCCCGCGATTCTGTCCAACAGCCATTTGCAGCGTGTAAGACAGCGAAATACCCGGCCTCTCAACACGCAGACCCTCCCCAGGGCCACTCACCGCAAACTCATAAAGAAATCCTCAAGACTGTCCGAATTCCAGACATTCTCCTTATATTTACTGAATGACCAATGGGCCCACGCAGCCCCCCGCCACCCTTGCTATCATCGTTCTATGACCACGGTGGAAATCCTCTTTCGCTACGCCACGCCGCCCACGGAGACCATCACCCTTGCCCTGGCCGCCACCAAGGATGTTTACGGCATTCGCCGCCTCAGCTTTGATCGCGCGGCCCGCACGCTGCGCGTTGAGTTCGACGCCACTCGCCTGAACGCCGCCACGGTAACCCAGCTGGTTCGCAAGGCCGGCCTCGACCTGGACGAGGAGCTGCCCCTGATTGCGCCGCCGCCCGCAGCCGAACCGGTAGCCGCAGCCTGATTTGCCCGATTGCCCCAGAGCCGGAACCGATTGCACCCAGGCTGGAGAGCGATGATTGCGCCAGTTCTGGAACCCTGATAATCTATGTAAGGTTTCGCTTGAAACCTCACGTGTGCGCCCGTAGCTCAGCTGGATAGAGTATTTGGCTACGAACCAAAGGGTCGGGAGTTCGAATCTCTCCGGGCGCACCATTCTCCCCTTCCCACAGCATCCCCTCTTCCCAGTAAGAGATGATTCCCTGACTCATGCGAGTGCGCCACGCGTGCGCGCATTTTGCCGGCGATCGAAACGAAGCGCGAGCCGGGAGTTCTTTTCCCTCATGCGGCCAACCCGGCCAACGCACTTCTCCAAGCTGCTGATTCCCAAAACCAAAACCGGCGCGATAGGATGGAATGACCAGATGCCCGGAGGCTTCAGATGTCATCTCGCTTTTTCTCCCTCATCGCGCTGTTGTGCCTGACGTCAGCCCTCCACGCCCAGACCGAGGCGCCTTCGCACTTCCAGATCTACGGCGGCTACAGCTTCCTCTCCAACTCCTTGAATGGCGTACCCGGCTACCGCCAGGCACTGAACGGGTGGGAAGGCGCAATGGCCTTCCCTTCCTGGCATGGCCTGCGCTTCAAAGTGGACGCCACCGGGTATTCGGGAACCAACCTCGGAGCGCCGCAGAAGCCCTACTTCATCATGGGCGGCGGCCAATACAACCGGCGATTGGGAAGAGAAACCGTTTTTGTAGAAGGACTAGCCGGAGACGGCGGAGCGAACAAGACCTGGGCTGCCAACAAGGCTGTGGGTGAGACCGCCTCGTTTGTCGGCTACATGGGGGGTGGCTTGGACACTCCCATCACGCGGCGCATCGCATTCCGCGTGGGAGGGGGCTTTCAGTACTCGTATTTCGCTCTGAACGGAAAAGGCGAAACCCCCTACAGGATCCCCGGCCTGCCCACCAACTTCGGCCGCATCTCCAGCGGACTGGTCTGGAAGTTCTAGAGCCACTTCCGCTTTCCCTACGGTTTCAACTCCGCGCTAGAATCCACCGCAAAATCCGCCTGAACGGGCAGATTGTCGCTCGAACCGCCCGCCAGCACGCGCACCTGTTCCTGTTCCACGCGCCACTCGTGGACAGCCGCATCCCAGTAGGCCAGGTCGCGCGGTTTCAGTGTGAGCGTCACTTCGCGCTCGGCGCCCGGCTCAATCCGTACACGCTTGAAGCCCTCCAGTTCCAGTTGCGGCCGCTCGACTTTGGAACCCCTACCCTCCAGACCAAGGTGCCGCACGTATAACTGCACCACCTCATCGCCTGCCCGCGTGCCGGTGTTCTTCACTTTCACGGTCACTTCCACCGAGCCATCCGCCTTGACCTTATGCTCATTCAGTTGCAAGCTCCGGTACTCGAAGCTGGTATAGCTGAGCCCGTATCCAAAGGCGTAAAGCGGCTTGTCCTTGCTGTACATGTACGTCCGCCCGTGCAGCAGGTTGTAGTCCATCAGAGGCAGCAACTGCGCATCTCCCGTGGGCCAGGTCTGCGTCACTCGGCCGGCAGGCGAGTAGTCGCCAAACAGCACATCGGCCAGCCCGTGGCCTTCTTCCTGGCTGTTGTGCGTGATGTGCACAATCGCCGGCAGATTTTGCTGGCTCCAGACAATCGCATACGGAAAGCTCGCGCGCAGAACCTCAATCGTCCTCGGATTGGCCGCGAAGATCTGCTTCACCAGGCTCTCCTGCTCCAGCACAATCGTTTTCCGGTCCACCGACTCCTTGCCATTCGAGGGCGTCGGACACTCATTCCAGCCGGCATTGCATTCCGGATGATTGCCCACCACCACAATCGCCACGTCGGCGCTGTGGGCCACGGCCGCGGCCTGCGCCGGGTCGGAGCCATCGTCGAACAGCACCTTCACTCCCGGCCCTGCCCCTTCGCGAATCCCTTCGAGCGTGCTGACAAAGTACGGCGGCGTGCCGCTGTACCAATCCAGCAGCACCTGGTCCGCCCAGGGGCCAATCACGGCAATGGACTTGAGCTTCGTCCGATCAAGCGGCAAAGCGTTGCCTTGGTTCTTCAAAAGCACAATTGACTCGTCCGTCGCGAGGCGCGCCAATGCCTTGCTCGATTCCTGATCCCACGGCGGAGCCGCAGCGTCCCCTGGGTGAATATTCTCTCCAACCGGCATCTTCCCAATCTCCCCGTAGGGGTCCACTCCCGGAGGGTCCATCTCGCCCAGGCGCAGATAGACGCGCAGCAGATTCTTTTCGACTGCGTCGATGTCCGCCTCGGTGACCAGGCCGTCTTTGAGCGCCTTGGTCAGGTCGTCCTTGTAGGTATCCAGAAAGTGGTTGATCCCGGCCTTGATTGCCGCGGCGGAGCCGTGTTCCTTGTCGGCGTAGGCATGTTGCGCGGTGATCAGCAGGCCCAGCGCGCCGCCGTCGGTGCAGATGATTCCGTCGTTGCCCCACTCCTTGATCATCACGTCCCTGAGCACGGGATTGACCATCATCGTGGTGCCGTTCCACGCGTTGTAGGAGGCCATCACCGCGCGCGAGCCGCCCTGCTCAAACCCCATGCGAAACGGCACGGAGTAGTACTCGCGGAACAATCGCTCATCGAAGTCCGACGACGAGGACGAACGGGTGTCTTCATTCTCATTGGCCAGGAAATGCTTCATCAGAGAAGCGCTCAGCCAGTGCTTTTTGTCGGGGCCCTGCAAGCCCTGCGCAAACGCCGCCGTCAGCGTTCCCACCAGGTACGGGTCTTCGCCGTACGACTCTTCGGTGCGGCCCCAGCGAGGATCGCGGCTCAGGTCGGCGTTGGGCGCGCGAATGACCAGCCCGCCGCGCTCATACACAGGATTCTGATAGTCGTAGCGCGCTTCGTAGCCCTCGACTCCAGCAAGCTTCTTGAGCAATTCCGGATCCCAGGTTGCGCCCAGGCCCTTTTCCTGCGGAAACGTCGTGGTCGGAAGCGGTGTTCTGCCCCGGCCACCCCAGCCGCCGGGGCCGCCCAGCGCCAGGCCGTGCAACCCCTCCACCTGGCCGGAAAAGGCCACGCCCAGCCGTGGAATCTTCGGGTGATCGGACATCAGGTTGACCTTTTCTTCCAGAGTCAACCGGCCCAGCAGGTCGGCAATGCGTGCGTCGTCGCCCAGTTGAGGGTCCCGGAACGGATAATCCGCCTGCGCCGAGGCCGCCCGCGCCAGAACCGCTGCAAATACCAACCCTGCCAGCAAACTCACACCTTGCCGTATCCGCATTGTTGAACCTCCACCTATACGAACAGGGAAGATTACCATAACAATGCTGGATTCGCCTTCAACTAAATCGTTTGATGTGTCTTACAACTTATCTGCAAATTAGCTCTTGGAGTAGCGCTGGCCTCCAGGCCGGCTGTACTGGCGGCGCCCACGCCGCCAGCAGCGATGTGGGGGTCAGGAGACCCGCACAACAGCCGGTCTGGAGACCGCCGCTACCTATTTGCGGATAAGTTCTCGATCCGCGCAAACGGAAAGAGCGCAGAGCCCGCGGGCTCTCCGCTCTTGTTTGTATCTGAATCGAGCTTTAGTAGAGGCGGAAGTCAACCTCGACATTGGCGTAGCAGGCCACCGCCTTGCCGTCCTTCTTGGCTGGCTTGAATTTGTACTTGCGAACCGCCTCAATGGCCTTCTCGTCCAGGCCCATCCCCAAGGCGCGCACCACGTGCGGGTTCAGCGGATTCCCTTGCGCGTCCACAATAATGGCCACCACCACCACGCCCTGGTATTTAGCCCGGCGTGCTTCGTCAGAGAACTCGGCCTCGGGAGTGAACACGGGAACCGGCGCTGAAACTCCGCCGCCCACGTTGTAGATGCCCCCGCCGGTATTGCCGCCGCTGCCCGGACCGTACCCGTTTCCATCTCCGGAACCCAGGCCGCCGTGGCTGCCCGTTCCCATGCCGCCCCCGGAACCTTGTCCGTTCGAAGCAAGCGTGACGTTCGTGGAGTTCTTCATGCCCACCGTCGGTAGGTTGGGATTATCCGGCAGCTTGATGTCCTGCTGCACGTTGATCGCCGAGTCAAAGGCCAGCTTCGGCTTGTCCACCAGCGGAATCATCGGCGGAGTGACTGGATTTTTCTCGATCTTGGGCAGGTGTCCCTTGCTCGCGTCCACCAGGCTGTGGTCACCCCCGCCACCGCCGCCGCCCATGGAAATTTTGGCCTTGGGCGCCGGCTGAAAGGTGCCCACATCGATGGGCGTTGAAATCTCACTCGGCTTGGTGACCGCCTTCACGATCGACCTGCCCACAAAAAACAGAACCACCAGAAGAACTGCCCCGTTCAGGCCGGTCGATAGGCCGATAGCCCACGGATTTGCCTTCACCGCCATCCGGTCGGGAACTGGAATCGGCTTCGAAGTCAGTTCCAGCGGTGGCAGCTTGACGGGGAATAGCACGTCGCGGATGCTCTCGTAGAGCCCCGTCCAGATGGGCTTTTCCTCAAAGGACTTGCCGAGGAAACCATCGAACTCATGGCCGCCCGTGAGGGCTGCTGCGCCTTGGGATTCCGTGTTGGACATAGATGGATCGTTTTCCATGGTTGCTGGTGCGTTGTTTGCCCAGGACCGCCCAGACGTAAAACTCCCGCCGTTCCGGCCCATCAGTCCATTATGCTCGAATGCGCCCATCCCTGTCTCGCCTGATGTCGTCTTGCCGGCCAGGGACTCGGTCTTGCGCAAAAACACTCCAAATGCTCCCGGCTTTCATATTCTGCCGTGGATCGAGTTCCCATAAACAATAGACGACGGAACCCGGCAGTTGTTACCAGAAATCTTGCGGCGCGCCGTTTACACTGCCCATTTACACTAAGAGATGAATAAGTTCGTCCAGGCAGAGGAAGTGAAGATGTCCGCAGCGCCGGAGTTGAAAAGTACCCTGACCCTACCTCAGACCGCCTTTCCAATGAAGGCCAATCTGCCCCAGAATGAGCCGCTTCGGCTGGCTCGCTGGGCCAGCCTCGACCTTTATGCCGCGTTGCGGAAAGCCGGCCAGGGCCGTCCCGCCTACCTGCTCCACGATGGCCCTCCGTACGCCAATGGCCCGCTGCATCTGGGCCACGCGCTCAACAAGGGGCTCAAAGATTTTGTGGTCAAGTCCAAGACCATGGCCGGCTTTGATTCGCCCTATGTTCCCGGCTTCGACTGCCACGGCCTGCCCATCGAGATCAAAGTAGACGAGCAACTGGGCCGCAAGAAGCTTGAGATGCCCGCGCCGGCGGTGCTGGACGCCTGCCGCGCCTACGCGCAGAAGTACGTTGACCTGCAAACCTCCCAGTTTGAGCGTCTTGGCTGCTTTGGCCGTTGGGACAAACCCTACAAGACCATGGCTCGCGATTATGAAGCCCGTACTCTGGAGGCCTTTTACGGATTTCTAGAGAAAGGCTTCGTCTATCGCGGCCTCAAGCCTGTTTACTGGTGCATCCACGACCGCACCGCCCTGGCCGAGGCCGAGGTGGAGTACGAGATGCACACCAGCCCCTCAGTCTACGTGCGCTATAAGCTCACCTCAGACCCCGAATCGATTCACCCAGCCCTAGCCGGCCGCGATGTCTACACCATCATCTGGACCACCACCCCCTGGACGCTGCCCGCGTCGCTGGCAGTCGCCTTCCACCCCGATTTTGAATATGTAGCCCTGGAGGCGGGCGATTATCCCGATGCGGGTGCCCCCGATCCCTCGCCTTTGGGGACCGGAGATTTGAAGTCGACACCCCCCGTCTACATCGTCGCCGCCGAACTTGCGCAGCAAGTAATCGCCGCCTGCAATCTTGGCTCAACCACCGAACTGGCCCGCTTCAAGGGCAGCCTCCTGGAGCGCACCACCTTCCAGCACCCCTTCCTCGATCGCAGCATCCTCGGCGTGCTGGCCACCTACGTCACTGCCGACCAGGGCACCGGCGCCGTCCACACCGCGCCCTCCCACGGCGCGGACGACTTCTACACCGGCCAGCGTTACGGACTCGATCCCACCTGTCGTGTCGATGCATCGGGCCGCATTCACGTTGACCCGGACGCGTGGCATCAGGACGCGCCGCCCGCCTTCGACGGCAAAAAGGTCTGGGCAGCCAACCCCATCATCATCGCCATGCTGGAGGAGTCCGGCGCACTGCTCGCCACCAGCGACCTCAATCACTCCTATCCCCATTGCTGGCGCTGCCACCATCCGGTCATCTTCCGCGCCACCGAACAGTGGTTCATCGGCCTGGAGACCCCGGTCGAGCGCGCCGACGGCTCCAAGACCACCTATCGCCAACTGGCCATCGAAGAGATCGACAGGGTGGTCTGGGACCCCGCCTGGGGCAAGGAGCGCATCACCAACATGATCGCCACCCGCCCCGACTGGTGCATCAGCCGCCAGCGCATCTGGGGCGTGCCCATCGCCGTGTTTCTCTGCGAGGAATGCAAACAGCCGATCCTCGACGCGGCGCTCAATCGCAGGATCGTTGATCTATTTGATCGCGAGGGCGCAGAGGCCTGGCACACCACGGAGATTGCCGCGCTGCTGCCCGAGGGGACGAAATGCGCGCACTGCGGCCAAAGCGAATTTCGCAAGGAATTCGACATCCTCGACGTGTGGTTCGACTCCGGCGTCAGTTGGTTCGCCGTCGCCGAGAGCGATCCCGATCTCAACACTGCGTATACCGATTTTCAAAATGGCGGCAACACGAAGTGTTTGTATCTCGAAGGCGGCGATCAGCACCGCGGCTGGTTCCACTCATCCCTGCTCACCTCAGTGGCTCTGCGCGGCAAGGCGCCCTATTCCAACGTCTCCACGGCCGGATGGACGCTGGATGAGCAGGGCCGGGCCATGTCGAAGTCGCTCGGCAACGGCGTCGATCCGGTCGATATCGCCAACCGCCTGGGCGGCGAGATCGTGCGCCTCTGGGTCGCTTCCATTGATTTCAGAGAGGACATGGCGGCCAGCGAAAACTTGATGCAGCGCTGCGCCGACATCTATCGCAAGCTGCGCAACACCTTCCGCTTCCTGCTCGGCAACTTGAATGGATTTAACCCCGAAACCGATAAGGTAGAAGAGCGTGAGCTCTTGCCGCTCGATCGCTACATGCTGGCCCGCACCCGCGAACTCACTGAAAAAGTTCGTGACTGGTACGAGGCCTTCGAGTTCCATCGCGTCTACCACGCGGTCAACGACTTCGCGGTCATTGACCTGAGCAGCTTCTATCTCGACGTGCTCAAGGACCGCATGTACACCTTCGCGCCCACCAGCCACGCGCGCCGTTCCGCGCAAACAGCGCTCTGGCAGATCACTGAAACGCTGGTCCGCTTGGTCGCGCCCATCCTCAGCTTCACCGCCGATGAGGTGTGGGAGTATCTGCCCAAGGTCGAAGGCCGCGAAGTCAGCGTGCACCTCGCGCAATTCCCCAAGCCGGAAGAAGTCTTCTCTGAAGACCCTGCGCCGCTGCTCGAAGAGTGGAAGCAGATCTTTGGTCTTCGCGATACGGCCATGGTGAAGCTCGAAGAGGCGCGCCAGGAAAAGCGCATCGGCAAAGGATTGGAGGCGGAACTGGAGGTGCTAGTCACAGGCAATTTGCACAAACTTCTGTCCAGCTACGCCCCTGCTCTGAAAGAGATTCTGAATGTGTCCAAAGTGACCGTGGTCGAAGACCTCTCGAATTCAGTCATCGTCCAACCCGCAACCGGCCACAAATGCGCCCGCTGCTGGAATTTCATGCCTGAAGTTTCCAGCTACGGCATCTGGCAGAACGTCTGTACCCGCTGCCAATCCGCGCTCCGCGAAATGAACATTGCCCCGCCGCAATCACAGGATTAGCCCATGCGCAAACGCGAGTTGAAGCAAGATCGTACTGTGCCCCATTCATCGCGGCTTTATCGCGATGAGTGGGATCGCGGGAATCTCAACCCGAAAACGATTCAAAAGGCCGTCGACGCATGACCCTCTCCATCCCTCGCCGTCTACCCTGGCTCCTGCTCATCTCCGCGCTCGTCGTCCTTGCCGACCGCCTGACGAAAGTCTGGATCGAAGCGCACGTCCGCATGGGCGGCGCAATCCCCCTCATTCCCCGCGTTCTGCGCATCACCCATTGGACCAACGAAGGCGCGGCCTTTTCTCTTTTCGCGGAAACCGCCTCCCCGCACCTGGTCCGCTGGGCCCTGGTCGGCTTCGCATCCCTTGCCGCAATTGTCGTTCTGATTGTTCTGGTGCGCATGGGGGATCGCTTCACGCTGGTCACCGTGGCGCTCGCGCTCATTCTTGGCGGTGCCCTCGGCAACCTGCATGACCGTATTCTTTACGGCTCAGTCGTCGACTTCATTGAAGTCCACATCTTCAGCTACCATTGGCCCGATTTCAACGTTGCCGATTCTGCGGTCGTCACCGGCGCCTGCCTGCTTCTGCTCGATTCACTGCTCCCAAAGAAGCGTTCAACACCCTGACCGCTCCCCCCAGAGGATTTCATGAAGTCTCGCTGTCTCTCCCCCCTGTTTGGTGCCGTTCTGTGCGTCGCAGTTTTCTCCATAACTCCAGCCGCCGCCGTTGCGCAGCGTCTTTCCCAAACCGCCGTTCCCAGCCACTACACGCTCACGCTGACCCCCGACCTCACCGCCGCGACCTTCTCCGGCGTTGAATCCATCGACCTCACACTCGCCGAGCCCTCTGACCACATCACGCTCAACGCCGTCGAGATCGCTTTCCAATCCGCAATCGTCAACGCCGATGGCAAGCAGCAGACAGCGACGATCAGCGAAGACAAGGCCAGGGAGCAGGCCACCTTCACCTTCCCTGAGAAGCTTGCCGCGGGCAACGCCACGCTCTCCATCGCCTACACCGGCATTCTCAACAACGAACTGCGCGGCTTCTATCTATCGAAAACCGCGCGCCGCAACTACGCCGTCACGCAATTCGAATCCACCGACGCGCGCCGTGCCTTTCCGTCGTTTGACGAGCCCGCCTTCAAAGCGACCTATGACGTGACATTGATTGTCGACAAGGGCGACACCGCAATCTCCAACAGCGCCATTGAATCCGACACTGCAGGCCCCGCAGCCGGCAAGCACACACTCAAGTTCTTCGCCACGCCGAAGATGTCCACCTACCTCGTCGCCTTCCTGGTCGGCGACTTCCAATGCACTTCCGGTGAATCGGACGGCGTCAAGATTCGCGGCTGCGCAACGCCCGATAAAGTCGCGCTCACGCCCTACTCGGTAGACGTTGCCAAGTACGTGCTCCACTACTACAACAACTACTTCGGCATTCCCTACCCGCTCAAGAAGCTTGACCTGATCGCGCTGCCCGACTTCGAAGCCGGCGCCATGGAAAACTTCGGCGCCATCACCTATCGCGAAACCGCAATGCTCGTCGACCCGAAGAATTCCTCCGTCGATGCAAAGCGCGAAGTGGCCCTCGTCATTGCGCATGAGATGGCGCACCAGTGGTTCGGCGACCTGGTGACCATGAAGTGGTGGGACAACATCTGGCTCAACGAAGGCTTCGCAACCTGGATGGAAAACATGCCCGTGGCCGCCATGCATCCCGAATGGAACATCGATCAGATGGTGGCAAGCGGCGAAGATCAAACGCTCGGCCTCGACGCCGCCCCGACCACGCGCGCCATTCGCGCCAAGGCCGAGACCCGCGACGAGATTGAAGAGATGTTTGACGGCATCTCCTATGGCAAGGCCGGCGCGGTGCTGCTTGCGGTTGAAAACTACCTCGGCCCCGAGACCTTCCGCCAGGGTGTGCACGCATACCTCTCCGCGCATGAGTATTCCAATGCCACCGCCGAAGATTTCTGGAACGCGCAGACGGCGACCAGCCACAAGCCCGTAGACAAGATCATGGAGTCATTTGTCGCGCAGCCCGGCGAACCGATTCTCATTTTCGACAAACCGGCCAGCGGCAAAGTTGCTGTAAGCCAGAAGCGCTTCTTCCTCAGCCCCAGCTTCACCCCCGACCCTGCGCGGAAATGGACCATTCCGGTCTGCTTTAAAACCGGGGTCCCCGGCGACAGGTCTTCGTCGACGGGGTGGAAGACCGGTGCGGATACCCAGAAGTGTGAGGTTCTTGCGCCAGGCGACAACTCGCTGAAGATCCCAGCCGCCAGCCTCTTCTTTGCCAACGCCGGAGGCAAGGGCTACTACCGCACCGCCTATCCGCCCAGCGTTTACCAGGCTCTCGTCGATAACGTCGAAACCGATCTCGCACCTGCGGAGCGCATCAGCCTCATCGGCGACGAGTGGGCGCAGATTCGCTCCAACAAATCCAAGGTCGGCAGTTATCTCGACCTGGTCACTGCTCTCAAAGCCGACCAGGACGCTGAAGTAATTGACAACGCCATCGGCGGCGTCAACTCCATCTACGAGAAAGTGGCCGGAACCCCGGAAGAAAAGGCCGCACTTGCCGCGTGGATCCGCAAAACCTTTGTGCCTGAATACGCAAAGCTCGGGCCACCTTCGGCAAGCGATTCACCCAACAAAGTCGAATTGCGCGCGCATCTGTTTGAGTTCCTCGGCGGCAACGGCAAAGACCCTGCAGTGCTCGCGCAGGCCCACGAGATCACGGATAAGTATCTCGCAGACCCGTCTTCGGTCGATCCCACGCTGGGCCAGACCGCAGTTGCCGTCGCCGCACGCAACGGCGACGCCGCGCTCTTTGAGCAGTTGCAGAATATCGCCGAGAACTCCACCAATCCTGAGATGCAGGAGGGCGCGCTGCGTCTCATTCCGCAGTTTGAAGATCCCGCCCTCGTCCAGCGCTCGCTCGAATACGCAGCGTCCGGCAAGGTGCGCAACCAGGACGCGCTCTTCCTCTTCGCGCTCGCGCTCGATTCCAATGCAAACCGGGACCAGGCGTGGAAGTACATCAAGATCCACTGGGACACTTTGAAGACTCTAGTGACTCCTGAACTCGGCAGTAGCCTGGTCGGTTCCACCGGCTCCTTCTGTGCGGTCGAGGACCGCGACGACGTGATGGCCTTTTTCGCCACCCACAAAGTGCCCGCCGCGGAACAAGCCCTGCAGCACGCCGTCGAACACATCAACGGCTGCATCGAATTGCGCTCGCTGCAACAGGCTAACCTCGACCAGTGGCTCGCCGCGCAACCGAAGCAGTAGCCTGATCGCATTGGTGGATTCTCTGTGCCCCATTCATTCCGCATCTTTACGCGGAATGAGTGGGCGGCCGAAAATGTCGGTGCGAGGCTCCCGCGAGCGTCCGCCCCACCGCAGGCGGTGTCTTTGTGGTTAGGGTGGGGGGGCTCAAATCCCTCGTCCTAAATCCGCGTGACTCCTTCATTCCAATCCTGTACAAAGGAAAATGATGAACTCTCGATCGCAGATCCATCGCAACAACCGCGCACACGTTTCGCCGTGTTTTTTCTTGGGCCTCGGTCTCGTTGTTTGCGTTGGATTGGCCACTCATGCGCAGGCACAGGCGCCGCCCTCCAGGCTGCTCAGAAAGGATCCCGTCATGACCCGGCACGCAGAAGGAACCTTCGACGTAAAGACCACGCCGCTCCCCTCCGACGACGCAACCACCGGCACGCCCATCGGAAGATTCGCGCTCGACAAGCAATTCCACGGCGACCTTGAGGGCGCCAGCAAGGGCGAAATGCTCGGCGCAGGGAATCCCTCCAAAGGCACTGCCGGCTATGTGGCAATTGAGCACTTCACGGGAACGCTGCACGGCCACTCCGGCTCGTTCGCCGTGCAGCACATCGGCACCATGGATCAGGGAAAGTTTCTGCTCTCGGTCACCGCAGTCCCCGGCTCCGGCACCGGCGAACTCGCCGGCATCAGCGGCACCATGACCATCGCCAACACCGCCGGCAAGCACTCCTGGACCTTCGACTACACGCTCCCCGAACCCGCGCAGTAAGTTGGGTGCCCCACCCTCACCGCGCTTTTGTTTTTGTGGTTAGGGTGGGTCTGCTCAAGGCCAGTGCGAGCCTCCCGCGAGCGTCTGCCCCACGCAGTGGTGCGAGCCTCCCGCGAGCGTCTGCCCCACGCAGTGGTGCGAGCCTCCCGCGAGCGTCTGCCCCACGCAGTGGTCTGCTCCATGCAATGGCGATACCATAAACCCATGCCTCCCTTTCCACCCGGCCAGACCCTGCTCATCGACGCGGACGACACCCTCTGGGAAAACAACATCTACTTTGAGCGCGCCATCGCCGCCTTCATCGGCTATCTCAACCACCACGAATACTCACCCGCCGAGGTGCGCAACGCCCTCAACACACAGGAGCGCGAAACCATCCTCGCGCACGGCTACGGACTCACCAGCTTCGCGCGTTCGCTGGTCGCCACGTATGAGCGCCTCAGCCAGGGCCCGGTCACTGAGCACAACATCAAGCGCGTGCGCAGCTTTGCCCGCTCCATCGCCGAGCAGGAGATTGAGCTGCTCCCCGGCGTGACCGAAACACTCGCCGAGCTATCCACGCGCCACAGCCTGATCCTCATGACCAAAGGAGACCACGCCGAACAGGCCGACAAGCTCGCCCGTTCCGGCCTCGCGCCGCATTTCTCCGCCGTTGAAATCGTCGCTGAAAAAGATCCCGCGACCTATCGCGCCGTCATCGCCCGTCATGAGCTCGCCCCGCACACCAGTTGGATGATCGGCAACAGCATCAAGAGCGACATCAACCCCGCGCTCGCCGCCGGCCTGCACGCCGTCTTCCTGTTCCACAAGGACACCTGGGTGCTGGAACACGCCGCACTTGACGCAGCGCCCGAGGGCCAGCATTTACTCGAACTCGATTCCTTCGCCAAACTCCGTGCTATCTTTTGAGCACACGGCGAATCCAAATGAACCTGTCCCAAAATCAATCTGGAACCACGCTTGGGATCGACTACCCGCCTCCGCCGCGCGTGCATTGGCTATTCCTGTTCCTCCTTTGGATCGCCATCGTCGCGACGACCGTGCTCTTTGTGCCGATAAACCTATGGCAGCCGGTGGCAGCATTGGCCTTCGCCCCGTGGATCATGTATCTATGCATCTGGCTTCTGAAGCTGGACGCAAAATCGAAGTGTATCTTTTGGTGCAATTTATATATTCTTCTCGAACTCGGACGGGCTTGGTTGGCAATTCAGGATTCTTCAGATACCGTTCATTTGTTAGGAGATTTGCTTGCACTTGTGTCCTCGATTCTCGGAATTGCTATAGCTTTCATGATCCGCGCAGATCTTTTGAGGCACTATAACGAACGCGAACCGATCGGTATCAATCTCAGCCCCGGATTGACATTTTTCTTCTCCTTCTTCTACCTCCAGTCGCAGCTTTATCCAATCGCTCAATTCAAAAAACGCCAGGCCGAAGGCCACGCGACCGCTGTCGGCCGTACCCTATTGCCTTGAATCGCTTCCACCGGAACTGCGTCAAATCTCCGATTGCATCGACCGCCCATTTTTCTTGAACCGGCCTGTCTTGCGATTTCTCGCATCCAAGAAAATGGGGCAAGCGTCACCAAACCCGACCCGAACGAGAGGATAGCCGCAACCGACCACAGCTTATGGCCGCAAGAATTGAAGACTACGCCCTCATCGGCGACTGCGAGACTGCCGCCCTTGTCGACAGCAACGGCTCCATCGACTGGCTTTGCTGGCCTGATTTCTCCTCCGACGCCTGCTTCGCTTCCCTGCTCGGCAGCGAGGAAAACGGCTACTTCAAGATCGCTCCCGCCGAAGGCAAGTGGAAGACCACGCGCCGCTATCGCCCGCACACGCTGATCCTCGAAACCACCTTTGAACACAAGACCGGATCGTTTCGCCTGATCGACTTCATGCCGGTCCGCCAGCGCAACTCGCACATCGTTCGCATCGTCGAAGGCATTCGCGGCAAGGTCCCCGTGCGCATGGAGATGGCGCTGCGCTTCGATTACGGCCGCACCGTCCCGTGGGTCACCCACATCCAGGGCGGCGTCCGCGCCATCGCCGGCCCCAACCTTGCCATCCTGCGCGCCTCCGTTCCCATGCATGGAGAAAACCTGAAGACGGTCGCCGACTTCGCAGTGGGCAGAGGCGATCGCGTAAGCTTTTCTCTCACCTACGCGCGATCGTTCAAGCCCAACCCCCGCAAGATCGACACAGCCCAGACTCTCGATCAATCTGAAAAGCGATGGCGCCAGTGGTCCTCGCACCTCACCTACAAAGGCAAATATCGCGAGGTCGTTGAGCGGTCCCTGATCACGTTGCGCGCCTTGATCTACAGGCCCACCGGCGGCATTGTCGCCGCTGTCACAACCTCTCTGCCGGAGTCGATCGGCGGCGTGCGCAACTGGGATTACCGCTATTGCTGGCTGCGCGACGCAACACTCACCCTGCTCGCCCTGGCCAACGGCGGCTACTTCCACGAAGCCATCGCCTGGCAGGACTGGCTGCTGCGCGCACTCGCCGGCAGCCCGGAGCAAGTGCAAATCATGTACGGCCTCAAGGGCGAGCGTCAGCTTGTTGAGTGGGACGCGGCCTGGCTTTCCGGCTATGAGAACTCGCAACCGGTGCGCATCGGCAACGCGGCGTCCACGCAAGTGCAGCTCGATATTTTTGGCGAGGTCATGAACTGCTTCTACCACGCGCATCGAACCATTGGCCGTCACACAGAAGATGACTTCCGCGTGCTGCTGCAGTTGCTGGCGCAGTTGGAGACCATCTGGCGGCAACCCGATGCGGGCATCTGGGAGGTGCGCGGAGAGCCCCAGCAATTCACCTATTCGAAGATGATGGCGTGGGTCGCCTTCGATCGCGCCGTGCGACTGGCCGATCAGCTCCACTACCAGGCGCCGGTCGAAAAATGGAAGGCAATTCGCGAAACCATTCATCGCGAAATCTGCGCAAACGCGTTCAACGTAAAGAAAAACAGCTTCATGCAGGCCTATGGCTCCAGCCAGCTTGACGCCTCGCTGCTGCTGATGCCGGTAGTCGGCTTTCTACCCGGCAGCGATCCCCGCATCAAAGGAACAGTGGAAGCCATCGAACGCGAACTCATGCCCGCCGGCCTCGTGTTGCGCTATGACACAGCCCGCGTGGACGACGGCTTGCCGCCCGGCGAAGGGGTCTTCCTGGCCTGCAGCTTCTGGATGGTGAGCAGCCTGAAAGCCATCGGGCGCGTCAGGGATGCAAGAGCGCTCTTCGCGCGCCTGCTCAAATTACGCAACAACCTCGGCCTGCTCTCTGAAGAGTACGACACCAGTCATAAACGCATGGTCGGCAACTTTCCCCAGGCCTTCTCGCACATCGCCATGGTCAACGCCGCCTTCGATCTCGACAGCGATTCAACCCAGCGCAAACATACGCGTCACCCCATGCAACCTTGACGCGCCCAGCGCCGCTGACATGAGTCGCCCCGTGCCCAATCCATTCGCCTTACGGGTGCCCCCGCCGACAGGCAGGCACCCTCTGCGTGGTCCGTGGGGTGGCCGGCGGAACGTGTGGGAAAGCAACAAAGCTAGTGCGAGCCTCCCGCGAGCGTCTGCCGCACCGCAGGTGCCTTGACGCACCCGCCGCCGCTCTGGTCTACTTCCATCAACAGCAATGCACACTTCCCGCCCCATCTCGCACTTCTTTCAAGCGGCGTGCATTCCTCCGTCGATTCCCGCCATTCGAATTACCAACTCCAACTCACGCGCGGGAAACAGAGCCTGACCAACCAGTTTTTTTGGACTGAGCAACACACAGGCCACCACCCGCGAACGCGGCTGGTGGTTTTTTGATTTTGCACCCAACGCAACTCGCATTCGCTTCACCGTTTTTTGCATTCTCGCTCTTGAAACAAATCAAGGAGAACGTCTCTTGGATTCCGTAACCCTCGCCAGTATTCAAACAGCGCGTGCCCGCATTGCCGACGCCATTCATGTCTCGCCCTGCCACTTGTCTCACCATCTCTCCGAGTTGACCGGCCTGCCGCTTCACCTCAAGCTTGAAAACCTGCAGCGCACCGGCTCCTTCAAAGAGCGCGGCGCGCTCAACAAGCTGCTCACGTTGAGCAAGACCGAGCGCGACAAGGGAGTCATCGCCGCCAGCGCCGGCAACCACGCGCAGGGCGTAGCCTTCCACGCATCGGCCCGCGGCATTCGCGCGCAGATCGTCATGCCCCTCGCCACGCCGCAAATCAAAGTTGCCGCCACCCGCGGCTATGGCGCTGAGGTCATCCTCTTCGGCGCGAGCTACGACGAAGCCTGCGAAGAAGCCCTGCGCCGCCGTCTCGAAGAAGGCCGCACCTTCATCCATCCCTTTGACGATGTGGAGGTCATCTCCGGCCAGGGCACCATCGGCCTTGAACTCCTCGAGCAGGTTCCCGACATTGAAGCGGTCGTGGTTCCCATCGGCGGCGGCGGCCTCATCGGCGGCATCGCCTGCGCGCTCAAGGAGACCAATCCCAAAATCCGCGTCATCGGCGTCGAGCCTGAAAAGCTTCCCTCCATGCTGCGCGCGCGCGAGGCCGGCCACCCCATCACCATCGCCGCCGAAGCCACCATCGCCGACGGCATCGCCGTGCGGCGCGCCGGCGATCTCACGCTGCCGCTCGTCAATCGCTATGTCGACGAGATCGTGACTGTTGACGACGAAGAGATCGCCAGCGCCATCTTGATGCTCCTCGAACAGGAGAAGACCCTCGCCGAGGGCGCCGGCGCAGCCGCACTGGCCGCAGTCGTTCAGTCGAAGACCAATCTCCGTCATCGCCGCACAGTCGTCCTTGTCTGCGGAGGCAACATCGATGTCTCGCTGCTCGCCAAGATCATCGAACGCGGTCTCGTGAAAGATGGCCGCCTGCTCCGCGTCCGCGTCTACCTGCAAGACCGCCCCGGCGCACTGCTGCACCTGACGGAAATTCTCGCCCGCGAGCGCGCCAACATTGTCGAAACCATCCACAATCGCGCCTATTATGGTGTCAGCCTCGGCGAAACCGTCATCGACGTAACCCTCGAGACCCGCGGCGCAACCCACATCACCGCCATCAGCCACGCCCTCCGCGAAGGCGGCTTCCGCTTCGAGCGCATTCAATAAAGGACCACTCTAGACCGTCCAACAAGTGCTCCGTGCCCCATTCATCGCGGCCTTATCGAGATGAGTGGGAGACCACAACTCACAATGAGTCTTCGTCCAATTGGAGTCCCGTGTACAGCCCCAAATTCAATCAAGTCACCGACCGCTCCATCCTCATCGAGGCCATGCAGGCCTATTCTTTCGCCATCCTCTTCGGCCCGCAATCCGGCCCAGAGAAACCAGCGCCACTCGCAGCTACGCATCTTCCCCTAGTCGTCAAAGACCACGGAGAACACGGCCTCATCGAAGGCCACTTCGCCATCGCCAATCGCCATTGGCAATCCCTCGCCGGCCGCGAAACCCTGGTCGTCTTCCCCGGCCCGCACAGCTACGTCTCGCCCACCAACTACACCGACCCGCTCTCCGTGCCCACATGGAACTACATCGCCGTCCACGCCTACGGAACCCTCGAACTGGTTGAAGACGATCCCGGCAAAGACGTCCTTCTCGCCGGCCTTATCGAAGCCAACGAACCGGCTTTCGCCGAAAAATGGCGGGCGATGCCCGACAACTTTCGCCGCTCCATGCTGGCCGGCATCGTCGGCTTCCGCATTCCGATTTCAAAGATCGAAGGCAAGTTCAAAATCAGCCAGAACCGCGACCCCGAAGAGCGCCGCAACGTCCAGGCCACCCACGCCGCCGGCGATGCAGACCAGCAAGCCCTCGCCGCCTGGATGGCCCGCCTGATCAAATGATGGCCCGCCTGATCGAAGAGCGGACCCCGCCTCGAAGCACAAGCCGCCCTTCCGCGGCCCGCCGCAATGCACGCCCCCGGCAATCCTTGACAGGAGGCTGCCACTATCGTCTACTGGTGGGCTTAACCACCATGTGCATCTACGAGGGGGCAACTTGAACAACGGCACATCCAGGCGCGATTTCTTCAAGGCTGCAGTCGCGGCCTCGCTCACCGGCGTCGTATCCTCCGCCGAGGAAACCGCAAAAGCTCCTGGCCCCGCACCCCAAGCATCCCGGCGCCAATCCGCCGCGCGAAAAGAATCCGCCGCCCAGCAAGAGCCCGCCTATCCCCGTGTCTTTACCGGACGCCATCTCAACCGCATCTCCTGTCCTCTGGGCGGTATTGGCACTGGCGGCATCGGCCTCGGGGGACGCGGCAATCTTCAGGACTGGCAGATCTTCAATCGCCCGGACACTGGCAACAATCAAGAGCTCACGCTGCCCAGCCTTTGGGTTCAGACCTCCGGCGGCCACCCCTACAGCGTCGTCCTCGAGCGCGGTTACCTTCCCCCGTACGACACCGGCGAAAACGGTTTTTGGCCTTCCGCAGTCCCCGGCCTGCCGCGTCTGGCTGAAGCGAAGTTCTTCTCGTCCTTCCCTCTCCCGCGCATCGAATTCGAAGATCCGGATTGCCCTGTCCGCGTCGCGCTCGAAGCATTCTCTCCCTTTCAGCCGCTCGATGCCGACGCATCCGGACTCCCCTGCGCCGTGCTCACCTACCAGGTCCACAATCCCGGCCCAGCCGCCGACGTCGTGGTGGCCTGGTCGCTGTCCAACCCGGTAGGCAAGGCCACCAAACCCCAAAACGATGCGCGCACGGCCACCGGCATCTCCGGCGTCTTCATGTCCAATTCCGAACTCCCTGCCGACGATCCCCTCCAGGGCTCCTTCGTTCTCGCCGCGCTGCCTCCCGTAGGCATCTCCGCACAGCTCCTGTCTCAATGGACCGGCGACGATCTCAATGCAGGGATAAACCACTTCTGGTTTGACGAGTTTGCCAAGAGCGGCGCCCTCGGTGCACCCGCCGAATCCAAGTTGTCCGTTGGTTCCGTCTCCATTCGCCAGCCAATCCCCGCCGGCGCCACGCGTTCCTTCCGTTTTCTGTTTGCGTGGCACTTTCCCAACCGCACTCCCGAGCGCTGCGGGTGGGATGCGCCCGCAGGCAAAGAGAAAACCCTCATCGGCAACCACTATTGCACTCGCTTTAGCGACGCATGGGCCGTCGCCCAGCACGTTGCCGCCAACCTCCCCGAGTTGGAAAAACGAACGCGCGACTTCGTCTCCGCCTTCGAGCAATCCACGCTTCCCGCCTCCGTCAAGGACGCAGCCGCCGCCAACCTCTCCACCCTTGTCTCCAATACCTGTTTTCGCATCGCCGACGGCAGCTTTCACGCCTTTGAAGGCTGCGGCGACAAAACCGGCCTCGGTTTCGGCACTTGTACGCATGTCTGGAATTACGAGATGGTCACCCAGTTCCTCTTTCCCACCCTGGCCCGCTCCATGCGCGAGACCAACTTTGGCTACGCCACCAATGCCGAAGGGCACATGGATTTCCGCCACAAGCTTCCCCTCGGCTTCGAGCACTGGGGTGCTGCGGCCGCCGACGGCCAGATGGGGCAAATCGTCAAACTCTACTTCGATTGGACGCTCACCGGCGACGACGGCCCGCTGCGGCGCCAATGGCCCGCGGCCAAACGCGCTCTCGCCTACGCATGGCGGCCCGGCGGCTGGGACGAACACAAGTCTGGCGTCATGGACGGCGTCCAGCACAATACATACGACGTTGAGTTCTACGGTCCAAATTCCATGTGCGGCACCTGGTACCTTGCCGCTTTGCGCTCCATGGCCCGGATGGCCGAGTTCATGGGCGATTCGGAGCTCGCCAGCGACTGCAACCGCATGTTCCAGCAAGGCAGCGCATGGATCGATGCCAATCTGTTTAACGGCGAATACTACGTCCAGCAAATCCGCGGCGTCCCCAAAGACAAGATCGCCAGCGACCTTCTGGAGGGCTACGGCAGCAAGGACACCGTCAATCCCCAATTCCAGATCGGCGGCGGCTGCTTTGTCGATCAACTGATCGGCCAGCATGCGGCCACTGTCTCAGGCCTCGGCAACCTGCTTGACCCCGAACACATTCGCAAGACTCTTGCTTCCATCCATCGTTACAACTCCAGGCCCAGTCTGGCCCGCCTGGCCATGGTGCAGCGCGTCTACGCCCTCAATAACGAGCCCGGCTTGATCATCTGCGACTACTCCAAAGGCGGTCGGCCCGCCGTTCCGTTCTTCTATTGCTCCGAGGTCTGGACCGGGTTGGAATACTCCGTCGCGGTGCTCATGATGACCCACGGCATGATCGATGAGGGAGTTGAGCTCTTTCGCAACGCCCGCGGCCGTTACGATGGCGAAGCCCGCAACCCGTACGACGAATCGGAATATGGCCGCCACTACACCCGTCCCATGGCAAGCTGGGCCGCCGTTCCCATGCTCTCTGGGTTCGGCTACGATGCCCGCACGCGCAGCCTGGCTCTCCTGCCCCGCATCCATCTGTCCAGCTTCCAGTCGTTCTGGTCCACGCCTGGCGCCTGGGGCAGCTTTCAGGTCACCGGCCATGCCGTCACCCTCACTCCTGCCGTTGGCTCAGTGTCCATTCGGCAATTGACCATCCCGTCCTCTTTCGCAAGCGTTCTGCACAACCTCAAAGTCACCAGCAACGGAAAAGCAGTCGCACACACAGCCTCTTCAGGTCCCGACGGAATCGTGCTCCAGTTTGCCTCGCCGGTTGAACCCAACCCCGAGAACGCACTGCACGTCGAGGCATGACCATCGCTCAAGTCTTCATTGCATCAATCCCCTGCGGGCGTTTCCGACCCAAGGAAAAAAATGGGTGCCCCATCCATCGGACGTCGTTGTTTTTGTCCGATGCGTGGGAAACCACAAAGGCCAACCATCGGCCATCGGGCCTTTACCCCTTCCATCCTGTTTCTTGCTACACCAAAGCTCTTCTCCAGAAAGGTCAATCTTCCAATGCGCAATCTCCTTCTTGCTCTCAGCCTAATGTCGACAGCCTTCCTTCCCATTACCGCCCAAAATCCTGAACCAGCCTCATGGAGGACCAAAGTCGCCGATGCCATGCCGCTGCTCGGACATCGCAACTGGATTCTGATCGTCGACTCCGCCTACCCGCTCCAGTCCGGCCCCGGCATCGAGACCATCGAAACGGACTCGACCCAACTCGAAGTCATTCGCCAGGTCCTCGGCGCCATCGATAGATCGGTCCACGTCCGGCCCCTCGTCTGGCTCGATGCGGAGTTGCCCTTCGTCCCCGAGCAGGACGCGCCGGGCGTCTCAGCCTATCGCGCCGAAACCAACGATCTCCTCCGTCCCTTTCCAGTCCAGTCCCTGCCCCACGACAAGATCATCGCCAATGTCGAAGAAGCTGCGCAACACTTCAACATCCTCGTGCTCAAAACCACCATGACCGTCCCCTACACCTCGGTCTTCATCCGCCTCGACTGCAAGTACTGGAGCGCCGATGCGGAGAAGCGCCTCCGCGACAAGATGGCCCAATCGGCGCAGCCGGCTCATTAAGACCGCCCGCGGCGTCCATTCCGGTCCGGAGCATGGTTCTCAAGCCCCTCCGCCTTTGCTATACTCGTAGAGTTCACCTCTGTGCGGAGGTGGTGAAATTGGCAGACACACCAGCTTGAGGTGCTGACGCCGCGAGGCATAGGGGTTCAAGTCCCCTCCTCCGCACCAAAGATTCTTCTGTCCTGACCATCCGGGCAGACATGGAAAGCAGTTGAACCAATGCATATTCTCCTCTATTTCGTCGTCGCCCTGCACATTCTGGTTTGCGTCTTCCTCATCGGCGTTGTGCTTCTGCAGCAGGGCCGCTCAGCCGACTTGGCAGGCGCCTTCGGCGGCCAGGGCTCGCAGACAGCCTTCGGTCCCCGCGCAGCGGCCAACGTGCTCACCCGGCTCACCACCTGGTCGGCGGTCATCTTCATGCTCACTTGTATATCCCTCACCGTCCTTTACCAGCGCTCCATCGGTGGCCACTCGGTGCTCGAGGGCGTAAAGCCCGCACCGGCCTCCGCGCCAGCCAAGCCCGGTAAGTAAATTTCCGCCAGAATATTCGCGAATTCCGGGATCCGCCGCCAGAATGGCGAAAAACTCCACTTCTGATGTAGATGTGTGAAAGCGCACGATTTGAGTTGCGCCGCAAACCGCCTGAAAAGAGAGAGATGGGGCTTTAGCCCCATGCAGCGTCCCTTGAGCTCGATCAAATCCAGGCCTTTGTCAGCGATTTCAAAGGCAGGCCCGTCGGGTCTGCCCTTTTGCGTTTCGCAAGAGAACTACAATAGCTTCATGATCATCGAGACCTTCCCCGTCGGCCCGCTGGAATGCAACTGCACCATCCTGGGCGATGAGGAAACCCGCGAGGCCATCGTCATCGACCCCGGCGACGAGATCGACCGCATCGCCCGCCGTCTCAACGCCCTCGGCCTCAAGCTCAAGCAGATCCTCATCACCCACGCCCACATTGACCACGTTGGCGGCGCGCTCAAGCTCAAGCGCCTCACCGGCGCTCCCATCCTGCTGAACGAAAACGACCTGCCCCTCCTCGCCATGATGGACGAGCAGGCTGCCTGGCTCGGCGTCGATACACCTGAAGTCGCCCCGCCCGATGAGAGCCTCGCCGACGGCCTCATTGTCGGCCTCGAGCACTATCCCGCCCAGGTACTACACACCCCCGGCCACACCCAGGGCTCCGTCTGCCTGCACTTTGTTCCACTCAACATGGTCTTTGCCGGCGACACGCTCTTCGCAGGCAGCATCGGCCGTACCGATCTTCCTGGCGGCGACTCCAACCAGATTCTCGATTCAATCCACACCCGCCTGCTGGCCCTGCCCGACGAGACCAAGGTCCTCCCCGGCCATGGTCCTTTAACCACCATCGGCGTCGAGCGCAGGCGCAACCCCTTCCTGCGCGCTACGCGCTGAATAGACATTCAGTTGATCTTGTTTATTTTCAATAATGAATACAGTGAACCTCATGCAAACCCTGCGCTCAAGGAGCGGAAATATGACTCTCCTGAGTCGTAGCAAGATAGTCAATAAGAATAGTGACCCCGGCGCTGAATTCCTCCACCGGAGTAAGCAGGCTCATCACCAGCCAGCCCGACTCCGCCATTCCGAAGAAGTAGCCAGGATGGACCCAGACCCCGCGCTCCAACAGCGCCAGCACGGTCTGCTCGTCGCGCTCAATCGCCGGAATCCGCAGCATCGCATACCATCCGCCTTCCACCTCAAGCCTGTTCACTGAGCAGAGCGGTCCAAGCTGGCGGTCAAGCTCGGCCAGATTCGCTGCCACGCGCCTGCTTATCTGGTTCTGAATGCCGGCACGGCCGCCGAGCCATTGAGGCAGCGCGCATTGCACCGGAGCATTCATGGAAAGGAAAGTGTCGGCGATCACCTCCAGCCGGCCCATCGCCTCCTGCGCCGGCCCCGAAGCCACAATCCACGCCACCTTCATCTGCGGCAGACCGGCAATCTTGCTCAGCCCGCTCACCACAAAAACCGGAACCCCGGCCAGCGTTCCATCCAACCCTGACGCAAAGCTCCGGCCCTGGTCATCCAGTCCGTAATCCAGAAAAACCTCATCCACAATCAGCGCAAGATCGTGCTCCCGGCAGATCCGGGCCAGTTCCGCAGCCTCCCACGCCTTGGTGAAGTGTCCGGTCGGGTTGTTTGGATGCACCAGCACAATCGCCCGCGTCTCCGGCGTAATGGCCAGGCGAAATCCCTCCGGGTCGATCTGCCAGCCATGGTCGTAGACCAGCGGCGCCGCTTTCAGTCGCACATCGTCCAGCCCGGCAAGGAAGTCGAAGAGCGGATATCCAGGCTGAGGAACAACAATCTCGGCCCCTGGGTCGCAAAGCAGCCGGAAGAGGTAGCTGTAGGCCTCGCTGGTGCTGGTGGTCAGTACCACTTGGTCGGGATCGACCTGAACGCGGTGGTCTGCATAGTAACTGCAAATCGCCTGGCGCGCGCGCAGACTGCCTCTCGGTTGGGGGTCGTAATCAAGAGCCTGGGGATCGGCCAGGGCGCCGGGCAACTCGTGGTCGTAGTCAAATCCGCAGCGAGTTGGATTGGAGGCCGTCAGGTCGGCGACTGGAAGACCAGCCTCTGTCCGAAGCCGATGCGCCCGCGACAGTTCGCTCTCCTCAGTATTCCAGCCGGTCCGCATTGAAAAGCGCATAACTTCATTCTGCCTGTCAACGAACCAACTGGCTTCTATCAAGTGGAGAATTTAGACTGCGAAGTACACCAGGCACCCGATTGCAAGGCTGAGAAAGGCCAGTACGGTGATTCCCAGGAATAAATGAAACGTCTTCCGAGGCAGACGTTCAGCCCTATCCTCGCGGTCACGTGCGTTTCGCCTGCGTTTGACAGAGTCAAGCAGGTGAAGAACCATGATGACGGGAATCAGCGACATCATCCCGAAAATAAGGAGTCGCTGCGAAAACGCCGCCTGCTGCAGAAGATCCATCGATGCAATTGTCCTCGATTGTGGTCTACATTGCAACGCGGAATATTTACCTCTTGATCAATAGGGCGTTCATGCACAATGAACAGAGGCGTCTTTCCTTTACGTGGAAGATGCAATCCAGGAGGGACTTTGGCTCTGCGTGCAGTTGTCTTCGACTATGGGATGGTACTCACCGGCCTGCCGGACCCTGCTGCTCACGCCGAGCTGCTGCGCATCACCGGGCTGCCCGCTGCGCGCTTTGAAAGCCTCTACTGGACCGATCGCCATGCCTATGACGAAGGCAAGCTCACCGGACTCGACTTCTGGCAGAAGCTCATCGGCGACGGCGGCTTGAATCTCCCTCCCGGCGCCGACGAAGAGCTGAATCAGTGGGATGCTCGCCTGTGGACAACTGAAAATCCAGCCATGCTTGCGTGGCAACTCAAGCTGAAAGAGCGCGGATTCCTGACCGCAATTCTCTCCAACATGGGCGACAACGTGCTCGCCGGCATTGAGCGCACATTCGACTGGCTCCCCCGCTTCAACGTGCTGGTCTGGAGCTTCCAGTTGCACATGGCCAAGCCCGAACCGGCCATCTATCGCCATGTACTGAAGGAACTGGGCGCGATGCCCGAAGAGACCCTGTTTCTCGACGACAAGCTTGTGAACGTAGAGGCCGCGCAGGCGCTGGGAATGAAATCCATCCAGTTTTCGACCGTTGAAAAGCTTCGGTCCGACTTGGTAGCCGCGGGGCTCGATGCGGAACTCCCGCTGCCGTGATCAAGGCCCACGGCCTCTACTGAGCCTGGCGCCCCAGGTGGTAGCTGATTGCGAGATTTGCATTCATCACGTCGAGGCCCGGGTTCACGGGAACAACAAATGCATTCGAGAAGTGGAAGTCGCTGAACAGCCCCAGGCGCAGGCCCCACCGTTCGCTCATCCTCACCTGGATTCCAGTGCCGGACTGCAAGCTGAAATTCTCATAGCTCGCTTCGGGCGAGGGCACTTTCTGCGCAAAGGCAATAATTCCGCCCTTGGCCTCAAGGTAGGGCTTGATGGTCTTCTTGCTCCGCCACTGCCAGCGGAATCCGATTGGCGAAAACCCTACACCCGGCACGTACTGCCGGATGTTCTTGGCACGACTTGGATCTGGAGTACCGAAGATCGACGTCGAGAGCGGCTTGTCCAGCAGGACGAAGGGCAGAAACTCCGCCACATAATCCATCTGTGCACCAAGAAAATGACCAAACGAATGGCGGTCGTATTCAACTCCAGCCGTGAAGAGCTTCATATCGTAGCTGGAAGCAAATATCTTATAGTTGCCGTAGGAAGCCAGACCCTCGAAGAGGATTTCACTCTCAACGGGCTGCTTGGCCGGCTTTACGGTTTCACCGGCACTCATCGATTCCAGCGGCGGCGCCGCTATTGCCTCCGCCGCAACCGCACTCACCGGCGTGCTCGCAAAATCAACTGCAACCTTCTCCTCTGGCTGCGTATTTGCAGGCGCCGCGGCATTCGCTGCGGGCAGCGCCTGCGCCTCCTGCGAGTGGGCGTATTGCGCTGCAACCAGGCAGAGCCCGGCCAGTACGGAGAAACATACCGGTCGAACCTGGCGGACGAAGAAAGTGTAGGCCCGCTGTGTCGTGAAATGGGAATGATCGATCCTGCGAAGATGCAATGGGCCTCCGGTACGGGTCAAACACAAGGCTCGAAATGAGTTGCTGGAAAGCACGGCCAACGCTGTCAATATAGCACGCGCATCGGGCGGGAACACCCCTCATATGAACGTTTCGAGGCCCCTGCATCCGCCCGCCCACTCGCCTGGCGCCGGAAGCGGACACCTTACGAAGCCACGCCCAATCCCACCAGGTTCGCCGCCAGAATGATGATGACCATCCCCACCCACAGAATACGCACCGGCCTCGATCCCACGCCCGCCCACTCGCCCAGCGCCAGCCCCGCAATACCGCCGCACAGCACGTAAATGCTCATGTGCAGCATCCAGTTCACGTAGGACAGGTGCTGCGGAATGTTCGCCGCGCCCCATGCGTAAAAGAAAAACTGCAGGTACCACATGATGCCGCCGGTTGCCGCCAGCGCCCCGTTGCGCACCAGCGTTCCGCGCGGCTGTGCCAGATCGTCTTTGATCGAGATCCTCTTCAGTGCCGCCAGGCGAATGAAACAGTAGCAGAGGTTGACTACCGCTCCCCCGCCCATGATCACCACGTAACTCGGCAACGCCGCGTACAGCGGGTTCACGCCAAGGTGAAGCGCCGCGGCCTCCATCGGCTTGGCGGCATCAATGGCAAACGACATGCCCGATGAAAATATGCCGCACAGGATAGCCAGCAGAATCCCAAACTTCAGGTTGAACTCCCTGGGCTCACCGCGCAGTTGCACCTCTTTCTGATGCCCTGCGTACGACACCACCGCAACACCCACCAGCGCCACCAGCACCCCAGCCATGGTCAGCAGGCCGCCCTTGGTCTCAAACAGCAGCGCAGCCTGCCCGTGGCGCAGCGGCGGAATCAGCGTGCCCACCACCAGCGTCACGCCGATCGCAATGCCGATCCCCAGCGACATGCCCAGGTGCCGCATCGTAAGCCCATAGCTCACGTTGCCCACCCCCCACATGGCCCCGAAGAGGGCCACTGGCCACAGCACGTGTGGGCCAATCGATGCGTAGAAGCCCGCAAAATCCGGCAGCAGCAACAAGCTCACCGAAATCGGCAACAGGATCCAGGAGAAGAGCCCTGCCACGGCCCATGTGGTCTCCCACGACCATTTCCTGACCTTTTCAATGGGCGCATAGAAGGTCGCGGCCGATGCCGCGCCCACCACGTGCCATCCGATTCCAGCGATGATTGACATGCTGCTCCTGTAATGCGAAAAAAGTGTGCCCTGCTACTCCAAAAGTTCGTAGCAAAGCAACGCCTGTCATCCTGAGCGAAAGGGGCCCCGAACGTTTTTCAGTTCCCCGGGGTCCCCAAAGAGCGGTCTTTGCTCTTTGGGGCGGAGCCCGGGGGTGGTGAGTCGAAGGATCTGCTTTTGTCCTTTCGGCGGCTATCTACAGAGAGCTTCAGAATCAGGACGCTGGAACTTCGAACCGAGCGCTTCAAAATAAAGTGTCGAGGCCTATTTCCCAGTCCCCGCCTCGGTTGTAATCCGCAAAATCCTAACCGGACCCAGAAGCCCGGAATCGATCAGCGGGGAGTTTGCCTTGTAAGGTTTCACATCGGCAAACGTGATGGGGTTGGTCACACCCGGCTGCTGGTCCCCGATCATCCTGTTCGGCCACAGGTTGGTCACCTTCACCGTGAGCTGGTTTGCGCCGGGATGCAGCGCGGCGGTCAAGTCCACGCGGAACGGCGAATGCCACACCGTTCCCAGCGGCTTGCCGTTCACTTCCACCTGGGCGAGTTCCTTCACATTGCCCAGATCGATCCACAGTTCCGCGCCGTGCGTAAACCAGGCTGCAGGCGCATCGAGGTTCCGGGTATAAGTTCCGGTGCCGCTGAAGTACTTCACGCCGGGATCGGCATTTGTGGTCCATGAAGCGAGATCCCCCAGCGTGATTGACTCCGGCGCCCCGCGACCCGGCTGAAACTTCACCGCCCACGGCCCTGAGACCGCAGCCAGCTGTGTTTCAGAGGATGCCGGCGCAGTAAAGGCCGTTGCTTCCGCCGGTTTGCGGAATACCACAAAGACCGTGCCCCATGGTTCAAGCTTCAAAGGCACCGTGGTTCGGCCGTCTTGGCTACGGTAGGTTGCCGGCCGCATACCCGCCGTCTCCGCGCGCCAAAGTTCCGGTTTCCTTCCGCTCACGCGAAAAGCCGCGTCCACCTGCACCGCATGGTCTGTTCGGTTATCCACAAAGTAGAGGTCCCCATCCGCCAGCTTGCGGTGCACAAACTCCAGCCGGGTTCCCGGTTCCGGCTGGGTGGCTTCGAAATCCGGCGCCAGCTTGATTGCCTCAAACACATCCTTGAGCGGCTGTCCCGCATACACCGTTCCCTTCCCTACCCGGCGCACTCCGGTGCCGTCGCCAAAAAGTTCCTCATTCAGTTTGCGGAACTCGGCCTGGTCGTCTGCCAGGCTGGGATCGTCCACAGGCTTGGGACCGGCGACGGTTGCGCCCTCATTCACCAGCTTGTAAATCGCGCGCAGCACAGGCAACGACATATGTCTGCTGTAAGCATCAAGTCCCAGCACCCGGTAGCTCATTCCACCCGGCGTGTGAATCCGCCCGTCTTCCACGCGCAATTCGTGAATCAGCGCGTCCGCATTGATGTAGTCGAAGCCATATCCCTGCGGAATATCCGGAGATTTCTGGTCGAAAATTGCCGTCAGGTTGGAGTCTTCGCCGTAGTAGTAGACAAGATCCGCGGCAAAGTGCCCCTGCTGCAGCATGAAGCTGGTCCGGGCAATGTAGTCGATCCACGGCCCCGCCTGCTCGGCCCACGTTTCGTTCCTGTTGAACCATTGCCCGAACGGTCCCAGCGTCAGCCCTGGCGCTTTGCCCACCAGCGGCTGGTGCGCCGACTCGTGAATCACAAACCGGTTGATCCCATTCAGGAACTCCTGGTCCGCCGTCGGCTTCAGCGTAGCCGGTGACCAGCCCCACGGCGCTTCCGCCGCGGTCATCGATTCAGCCGCCGCCAGATTCTGCCCATAAATATGCGCCACCGAAGCCGACTCACGGTCGTCCGCGTTGCCGCCAAACTGCTCCTTGTTCACTCCGGGCCGTTGCGTCCACAGCGCGCTCATCGGCACTTCGTTGTATTTCTTCACCTCCATGCCGTCCGCCACATAAGCTCTTCCGCTTTCGTGCGACTCGCCATAGTGCCCCATGTTGTGCTGCCGAATCACGGTCTCCAGCACGCCATAGTGCTCCGTCGCAATCAGGTCCGCGATGGTCTTCCGAAAATCCCACAGGAAGCCGTCGCTGGCTGCGGCGCTCTCCACCACACGGCCCGTCAGAACCGGCATCCACGGCAGCGGATCGTAGCCCCGCAATCTGCGGAACTGCGCAACCATGTCCGGTGTCCAATTCTGCGATCCCGCCTCCCAGCTGTCGTTGATGATGTACCGGATGCCGCGCTTGCCCATCATCCCGGCGCCCACCGTTTCCTTATAACTGTCCAGGTAGGTGTTCATGTACTTCGCCACGGCCTTGCCGTCCAGCTTGTCCACCTCGAGTCCGGTTGCTTCCTTGGTTGCCGGATGGTTGGTGATCCCCAGTAGCGAGTACCCGAAACGCAGCACCATCCAATTCCCAGGCGGTGGAGTCCAGTCCAGCGAGCCGTCCGGTTGCATTTTTGCCGTCAAATCCACCACGTTCGACTTCGAGATCGCAGCTCCCTGGTCCACCGCGGGCGTCGCGAAGGCGTAGAGGTCTGGATCGGGCACAAAGGCCGCTTTGTCCTCAAAGATCCTTACCCGCGCGCCGGGAAACAGGGCCAGCTCGGCGATTTCGTAGTCGGTGACCGGCGGGCGTTTGTCGAGCCCCATCGATGCGGCGTCCATCCCCCTCGCCCATCCCGGCACTTCGGGAGGAGGCAGGCGTTTGAACTTCACCCTGAAAAACCGCGCCGTCGCAGCCGGAAAAGCAATCGTATGCTCAGCCGCGTTCCCGCTCGTGAGCTTTGCCACCTCGTGGAAACTCACCCCGTCGTCGCTGGCCTCAAGAGTCCGCTCCGGAGTGCCCACGCCCGTAAACGCCGCCGTCCAGTCCGGATCCCTGGTCACATAGGTGATGGCCCGGATCGTCTGCGGTGTATTGAACTCCCACTGAATCCACGCCGATTCGCCCACCGCTGGAACCGGCAGCTTTGCGGTATTTTTCAGATCTCCATCGGAGAGCAGCGCAAAATCGGGCGCTCCTGCGCTCGCCGTCATCTTCGCATGCAGCGTGCTCAAGTCAACGTCGCCCGCCGGGCGGCGATAGGCGATCACAACGGTGTCCGCGTAAAACTCCTTCGACGGATCGTCCCCGCCACGCACGCCTTGAAACGGACCGGTCACAGTCGGAGGATGCGCCAGCTTGCCCGTAAACGGCTTTCCACCCTCCACCTCTGTCTCGCTCCACACATATTTCTTCATTCCCTCCGCGGGCGGTACCCACGGACCTCCCGATTCGCTCCACCCCGGCGAACCGGCGATCGCCTCTTCCATTCCCAACTGATCGGCGAGGGTGGTTGCGTACTTGAAAGCCTCTTTCCACTCCGGCGTCATGTACGCGAGCCGGTGGTCGACCACCTGCGGAGTGTCCAGCGCAGCATCGAAATTCTGGAATCCCGCAATCCCTACGCGATGCATCCATTCCAGGTCCAGCTTGATCCCCTCCTGGCTGATGTTGCCGTTCATCCAGTGCCACCAGACCCGCGGCCGTGCGCTCGCCGGCGGCGCAATGAATCCCTGCTCCAGCCCCACCTGCGGGGAAGCCGCGGCGGGCGGAGGCGGCCCGGCCTGCTGCGAATGCATCGGCAAAGAAAAAATGGCAAACGCTGCGATCACTGAGGCCTTTTGCAAGGCCTGGCTCTTGCGCATCACAGGGGTCCTTCCGGGGATAAACGGAACACATAATCCCCAAATGAAATATTTTCTCAACTGGAGAACGGTAAGTCGCAGGACGGTTGCTTGTCAAAGACATTCTCCCGCAGATGACCCGCCGCGGACGGCTCAAGGGCGGCACTCAATAATGCCAGTGCGAGCGGGTAGCGAGCGTCTGCCCCACCGCAGGTGGCCGGGTGCCCCATCCATTCCGCTCCTTTCCGCGGAATGGGTGGGAAGCAGTACGTCCGTGCGAGCCTCACGCGAGCGTCTGCCGCACTGCAAGTGCCTGCCCCACCGCAGGTGGTTACACTCGAAGCATGGCTCTCCGCCTCTACGCCGCCACCACCAGCCAGGGCAAACTCCGCGACTTCCGCACCGCCGCCCAGGCTTACTCTCTGCACATCGATCCGCTGCCTGCCCTGGCCACCATCCCCGCTCCGGAGGAGAACGGAGTCACCTTCACCGCCAACGCCACGCTCAAGGCCGTCTACTACTCCCGCTTCGCACCCGGCCAGCTCGTCCTGGCCGACGACTCCGGCCTTGAAGTCGACGCACTCAACGGCGCGCCCGGCGTCCGCTCCGCCCGCTTCGCAGCCGACTCTGGCCTGGTCGACTCGCCCGACGCCAACGACAACACCGATGTATGGAACAACATGATCCTCCTGCAGCGCCTGGCCGGCGTCCCCGCGGCGGCCCGCACCGCCCGCTACCGATGCGTTCTCGTGGCTGCGCGCGACGGCCTGCCCTTTCACACCGCCCAGGGCGCCGTCGAAGGCCTCATCCTCGACGCCCCGCGCGGCACCGGCGGCTTTGGCTACGACCCGCTGTTTTATCTTCCGGAGCTCGACCGCACCATGGCCGAAATCGATCTCGAAACCAAGCTCTCCCTCAGCCATCGCGGCCGCGCCTTCGCCGCGCTCCTCCCCATGCTGGTCGCCTGAAGCCTCCCATATGGTTTCTCCTGGAAATCAATGACGCGCTGAGCAGTTTGACTGTGCATCGAGAATGATCTATATTCCGTACGATTCCTGAAACCTTCCCCCATAACATCCGAAACGGAGAGACCCATGGCTCCTGCACGACTGTTTCGAGTATTCGGGGTGGCAACCATCGCATTGGCTCTTAGCGTCTGCTCAGCAGCGCAGACGAGTGACGCGGCAGCCGCCATCCAGACAAAGCTTTCCTCTCAAATAAAGTTCACCACAACTGCAGCCGACCGCTCAGATATTGTTACGGCCGGCGATGTGGTGCAACTTCACAAGCCGGGGCTGCTCATGTATGCCGTGGCCTCTCCTCTGCCCCCTTCAAACACATTCAAGAACGGGAAGATCGGGCAAGGTATGGGTGGGTTCGGCAAGGATCTCATGATCGGAATGCTGACTCCGGGGGGTGGAACCCCGGCAAACACTTATCCCCAGCGTCAATTTGTCCCAGAGGAGAAGTGCTGGGTTACGGGGATTCAGGTCCAGAAGGATGGGGTCCTCCTCCATCTTTACAGCGATCCGTACGACGGCGTCCGCTACTACGCGAATCTGAAAATTCCCTTTCCCAACAAAAAAGAAGTGCCGCCGCTGGATGTCGCGTTGCAGACGGTCGCAGATGTCCTGACCGTTGTGCCTCCGGACGACCAAGGTGGCCAGCAGGCTCCGGAGGCTGCACCAGTCGCAACGCCAGCCCCGGCGCAAGAGGGCCCGCCACCGCCAATCGCAGGGCAATACCTTGCCCCCGGTGGATCGCATCTGCTCCTTCTTGCCGACGGATCATTCACCAAGTTTGTGGGCGCTGGGCAAGGACACGGCCAATATACCGTCGCCGGGGATACCTTGACGTTTACCTTCACCTCCACGGGGTTTGCCCAGCAGTTCAAGATTCAAGGCGCCAATCTGGTGGATGTGAATACTCGTCAGGTATGGGCCCGGAACGGCGACGCGCCGGCCCCAGCATTGCAGGACATTGCGCCTCCGCCCCCCCCGGCGGATACACCACCGCCAACCATTGCCATTGGCCAGACCATGAATCAGGTGACCGCCGGTTTTGGACAACCGCTGAAGGTCGCCAACCTGGGAGGGAAAGTTGTCTTCTACTACAAGGACATGAAGGTAACCTTCGTCAACGGAAAAGTCAGCAATGTGGAGTAGAGCGTGTGCAGTCGGATCTGCGCTTGGCTTGCCTGAGCGCAATGGAAAGGGTTGAACGATGAAGATGAGACTTCGGCTTACTCTCATTCTGGCTTTTGGTTTTGCACTTACGGCCTGGGGACAACAAAGCACTCCCCCTCCGACCAAGGCTGCCGACAGCGGCCCAACGCTGGCAGCGACCATGCAATTTATTCAAGAGAAGTTGAGCCAACAAGGTCCGGTTGGCTGGGCAGAGACCATCAGCAATCAACCGGGATTGACCATACGCGCAATTCTCACTGTCTCCGACGTGATGGCAGACCCGGCTGCCTGCACTCTCTACACCTCCTATACCGTTGACACAACTACTGAACTGCCAAAAGGGAGGACCCTCAAACCCGGCCTCACCGCCGACGACCTACACACCCTGGCAGTCGAGACCGATACGACCTCCTTCAAACAAGTCGAGAAGATCACCGTCGAGAAGGAGCAGGATGTAATCAATCAGTCGCTTGCTGAGGCCGCCCACCCGGATGTGACTGTGGCGCTGACACCCACGGTGTTCGTTGTGAAACTGTCGGCATCTAACGCCGTTTTCTCCGCTCATACTTCCACTACCAAGGGCAACCAGGCACCGGTGGAGAAAGACCTAACGGGCAAGACGACTGGCATCACCACCCGCGACGAGGATACGGCCAACCGCGTGGCCAAAGCCATGACCCATGCCATGGAGCTGTGCGGCGGTGGCGTAACCAAGAAGGAAATCTTCTAAACTCGCGGGCACGCAATAATCGGATAACTCCTTCCACCGCAAATTGAACCTGAGCGGCCGAGCCTCTGGAATCGGCGCAACCCCAGCCGGTGACCTGTGCGCCTTGACGGGTGTGATGTGCGACACCAATAATGCAAGTGGAAATAAGCGAAGATTCTCTGTCTCTCTATCTGGAACAGCCTCTACCCGCAGCCTTTAGGAGCCTCGAATTCCATGGCCACTGCCCAACATCCTGCCACGCCAACTGTTCACCGCGGCATATCGCCATTGCGGGCCGCCCAGGGGAACTCCTTTATCTGGCGCAAGCTGCACTCGCTCCTCGGCATCATCCCCATCGGTGCCTTCCTGCTCGAGCATCTGCTCTCGAACTTTGAGGCGCTCAAAGGCCCCATCGCCTACGGAGCTCAGGTCAAGTTCCTCAATGGCCTCCCGTTGGTCCGCGTCCTCGAATGGGTCTTCATCTTTCTGCCCATCCTCTATCACGGCATCTATGGCGTCTACATCTGGCTGCGCGGCAAGTCGAACATCGTTTACTACCCCTGGGCTGGCAACTGGCTCTACATCTCCCAGCGCTACACCGGCCTCATCGCCTTCGCCTACATCGCGCAACACGTCTACCGCCAGCGCTTCACCGGCATTGCGCTTCCTGAGAATCCCTACGCATCCTTCGCCAAGGTTCAACATGAGTTGGCCAATCCCTGGATGCTCGCCGTCTACATCATCGCCATGATCGCCATCTGCTGGCACTTCTCTTACGGCATCTGGCTCTTCGCCGCCAAGTGGGGCATCACCCCCGGCGAAAAGGCCCGCAAGCGCTTCGGCTATGTCTGCGTCGCGTTCGGCATCGGCCTCGCCGTCATGGGACTGGCCAGCATCTGGGCCTTCGTCGGCGGCAAATACCCCAACGCCCCAGAAAACCCCACCCCGGCCATCTCGCTTTCGATATCGGCGCCCAGCTCCGGCGGTTCTTCGATTTGAATTGACCCAGGCCGTCGGCTCTTAGCTAGAAGCCAGAGGCTAGAAGCTGCTTTTCGGAAAGGAAGTTCGTTCATGGCAGCACCCAGAATCATCGTGGTTGGCGGAGGCCTGGCTGGCCTGGCCGCGGTTATCAAAATCGCCGAAGCCGGCGGCACTGTCGATCTGTTTTCCATCGTCCCCGTCAAGCGCTCCCACTCCGTCTGCGCCCAGGGCGGCATCAACGCGGCCAAGGATCTCAAGGGCGAAGGCGACACCACCGACAAGCACTTTGACGACACCATCTATGGCGGCGACTTCCTGGCCAACCAGACCCCCGTCAAGGCCATGTGCGAAGCGGCGCCCGCCATCATCGATCTCCTCGACCGCATGGGCGTGCCCTTCAATCGCACCCCCGAGGGCCTGCTCGACTTCCGCCGTTTCGGTGGCACGCTCTATCAGCGCACCGCATTCGCCGGCGCCACCACCGGCCAGCAGCTTCTTTACGCGCTTGACGAGCAGGTCCGCCGTCACGAAGCCGACGGCAAAGTGAAGAAGTACGAGGGCTGGGAGTTCCTCTCCGCCATCATCGACTCCAAAGGCCAGGCCCGCGGCATCACCGCCCTCGACCTCCGCACCATGGAGCTGAAAGCCTTCCCCGCCGACGCCATCATCCTCGCTACCGGCGGCAACGGCGCAATTTTCGGCAAGTCCACCAACTCCGTCGTCTGCACCGGCTCAGCCCAGTCGGCGGTCTTCCAGCAGGGCGTCTACTACGCCAATGGCGAGTTCATCCAGGTCCACCCCACCTGCATTCCCGGCGAAGACAAGCTGCGCCTCATGTCCGAGTCGGCCCGCGGTGAAGGCGGCCGCGTCTGGGTCCCCCGCAACGCAGGCGAAAAGCGCCCCATCAAGCAGATTCCCGACGCCGACCGCTGGTACTTCCTTGAAGAGTGGTATCCCAAGTACGGTAACCTGGTCCCCCGCGACGTGGCCACCCGCGCCATCCATAGGGTGGTCTACGAGTTCGGCCTGGGCATCGACGGACAGCCCATGGTCTACCTCGACCTCACCCACATCGATCGCGCCACCCTGAACCGCAAGCTCGAAGGCATTCTGGAGATTTACGAGAAGTTCGTCGGCGACGACCCGCGCGATGTGCCCATGAAGATCTTCCCCGGCGTGCACTACACCATGGGCGGCCTCTGGGTCGATTTCAATCAGATGACCAACATTCCCGGCATCTTCGCCGCCGGCGAGTGCGAATACCAGTACCACGGCGCAAATCGCCTCGGCGCCAATTCGCTCGTCAGTTGCATCTTCGGCGGATTCCGCTCCGGCCCCAATGCCCTTGCGTACGCCAAGAGTCTGCCTGCCGCCGAGGGCGACGGCGGCGCAGCAGCCGAGATCGCGCGCCAGGCCGAGATCAACAAGAATCTCATGAACAACGAAGGCACCGAGAACCCCTTCAAGCTCTGGCGCGAACTCGGGAGCACCATGACCGAGCACGTCACCGTCATTCGCTACAACAAGGGCCTCAAGCAGGCCGATGAAAAGATCGTCGAACTCATCGAGCGCTACAAGAAAGTCAACCTGAGCGACCGCAGCCAGTGGGCCAACACCAGTTTCGCCTTCGCCCGCCAGTTGAAAAACATGCTGGAGCTTTCGCGCACCATCACCCTCGGCGCACTGCTCCGCGATGAATCCCGCGGCGCGCACTACAAGCCCGACTTCCCCGATCGCAACGACGAGAAGTTCCTGAAGACCAGCAAAGCCAGCTTTACCGGCGCGCCCCAAGGCCCAAAGATCGAGTACGAAGAAGTCGACACGCAGTTCATCAAGCCGCGCCCGCGCAGCTACACCGCGGCCTAGTAAGAAAGCTTGGGTGCCCCATCCATTCCGCATCTTTTCGCGGAATGGGTGGGAAAGCACAAACATCGATTATCAAAGTTTTGAAAGGGCACGACTTCTGTCGTGCCGAAACGAAGAACGAAGATGAAGGGCTTTAGCCCCTGCGGATTGCCTTCCACAAAGTTGGCCGCACCGCAGGTTCCTTCAGCCCCTGAGGGACCGAAAACCATCATGGCAAACAAAACCGTAGCCTTCGAAATCAAGCGCCAGGCCAGCCCCGATGCTCCCGCTCAATGGGAGAAATTCGAACTCGAATGGCGTCCCGGCATGAATGTCATCTCCGCCATGATGGAGATCGCCGCCAACCCCGTCACCGCCGACGGAAGGCCCACCACCCCCATCACCTATGACTCCAATTGCCTCGAAGAGATCTGCGGCTCCTGCGCCATGCGCATCAACGGCAAGGCCCGCATGGCCTGTTCCTCGCTGGTCGACAATCTGGAGCAGCCCATCAAGGTTGAGCCGCTCTCCAAGTTCCCTCTGGTCCGCGACCTCCAGGTCGACCGCTCGGTCCTCTTTGAAAACCTCAAGGCCGTCAAAGCCTGGGTCCCCGTCGACGGCACCTACGACCTCGGCTCCGGCCCGCGCGTCTTCCCGCAACAGCAGGAGGCCAGCTACCCGCTTTCGAATTGCATCTCCTGCTGCTGCTGCATGGAAGTCTGCCCGCAGTTCAATGACGACACGGGCTTCGTCGGCGCGGCCACCATCGCCCAGGTCAAGCTCTTCAATGACCACCCCACCGGCAAGGTCTTCAAGGAAGAGCGCCTTCGCGCCCTCGCCGGCGACGGAGGCATTCAGGAATGCGGCTTCGCGCAGAACTGCGTAGAGATCTGCCCCAAAGGCATTCCGCTCACCAACGCCATCTCCGACATCAGCCGCGACGTCCTCATCCAGAAAGCCAAAGACTTCCTGCGCAGCTAGCGATCGGGCGGTAGGCCGGGGATTCATCCCGGCAAGAAATCAAAGTCGTCGGAAGGAGCAGGGGGGTTCAACCCCCTGAAAAAGAGGCAATTTAGGCCGGGACTTTTGTTTATCCTCCAACAGTCGATGGGTGCCCCATCCATTCCGCGCTCTTTGCGGAATGGGTGGAAAAGGATAAATCCCCACTTCGGACGCTTTGAAAGGGCACGACTTCAGTCGTGCCGAATATAACCCTCAAATGACCCGGGCTTTAGTGTCTGCGTGAGAACTCGCATTGAACACAACGAATTTTCGGAATCGAATCGATAAACACAACCCGTTGCAGAAATCGCTAGTACCGTGACCGCGTGAGGTCGCAATTAAATGAATGTAGCGCCGGCCTCCTGGCCGGCTGTAGCGTGGACCTCCCGGTCCACGCTCGTCCATGATGAATTACCAATTCATGCGGTCTGAGCACTGGTTCTCACGCAAACACTTTAACCCCTGCTGCATTTCGATCCGCCAATCCTCTCTCTTTCCACCTTTCCGTGCCTGCAAGCAGATTCTCTTCGAGATCCCAAGCAGGGCTTTTTCAAATGCGATTGCCCTGACGGAAACCATGATTCTGCCCGGCTCGTACTGTAGCTGGCGGCCCGGGCCGAAGAAGGCATTTGCGGCCCGCGTTCTTCTTTGACCATTCTTTGCGACACCCGCAAGAGTAAAAACGCCTCATGGTGGATTGCATTCCCGTTTTGGATTTCGTCTGTCCTGTCTGCGCGGCGCAGCCTCAGGAACCGTGCGAGTTGAACAACGGAGCTACGCGCTTTGAGCCGCACGTGCAACGGAGTTGGCTTGCCGGGGATGAGAACCTGCGCCAGGCGCTGGCCCGTCTCTAGAAGACAGCGTGTGCCAATCTTAGTCGAACAAAGCATCCCCTAAGTGCACCTTTCCCCGTGCACAGTATATTGACCAATTGATCAACATATATAGAGCAGAGCGCAGAGTACACGTTTCGCCGCGCAATTCCTTGCCCTTTCCGGAGTGCAGCCAAAACTCAAAGCCTCACCTTCCGGGCCCTGTTTACATGAGTTCCAGAATGGGTCTGAAAGGTCCACTAACCTCTTCGACAACAACGAATGATTAAACGAAGATGAACAACAATTCATTTTGGACTAACATCCCCGTAGCCCACATTCGTTACATTGACAGTGCTTCTTCCGTAGCGGTATAGTTCGGCCACTTCTTCCCGAGATATTTTCCAACTTCCCCGTCGGGTGGAATCGAGTGTTGAGGAGAGTACCGGGATGCTGAATCAAGGGTTTGTCCGCCTTCTTAGGGCTGCTGCGTTTACAGTTCCTTGCCTTTTTATCGCCAGCCTGTTAGCCGGTTGCGGAGGCAGCAGTGCACCAGTCAGCATCGCCATCACATCGTCCGCGTCAACGGTGGACCCCACAGACACCGTCACGCTGACGGCCGCGGTCACCAACGACAAGAACAACGGCGGCGTAACCTGGACGGTGAGCGGCGGCGGAACGCTGTCGAACACCACCACCACCGGGGCCACTTACACCGCGCCGGCAGCTTCCGCGTCCTCGCAGACCGCCACCATCACAGCCACCTCGGTCGCCGACACATCCAAGACCGCGACCGCAAGCATCACCGTGCCCCCGGCGCCATCCATCACCACCGGCACGCTGCCCCCGGCCACCGTGGGAACCGCGTTCTCTGAGACGCTGGCCGTCTCCGGCGGCATCTCTCCCTACACATGGACTCTGAGCAGCGGCACGCTACCCAGCTGCCTCACGCTGACTGCGGCGGGAGTCCTCTCCGGCACACCCGTCGCCTCCTGCGCGGGCACCGCCAACCTGACCTTCAAGGTCACCGATTCCGGCACACCCACCGCGCTCTCGGCCACCGAGCAGCTCACCATCACCATCAACGGCGCGCCCACGATTGTGCTGCCCGCACCGGCCACTCTCCTGGCCGGCGTATTCAACGTGTCGTACACCGGCTCGGTAGCGGCAACCGGCGGCGCAGGCGCGCTCACCTACAGCATCACCAGCGGCTCTCTGCCCACCGGCCTCACGCTCACCGCCGGCGCCATCACCGGCACACCCACCGCCGGCGGAACGTTTAACTTCACCATCAAGGCCGCCGACGCGTTTGGCGACTCGGCCACCCAGGCCTACTCGCTCACAGTGACGTACCCCGCGGTGACCATCTCCACCGCAAGCCCACTGCCCGCAGGTTATGCCGGCACTGCCTATTCGGAGCAGTTGGCAGCTACCGGCGGCGCCGGTGCGCCTTACACCTATACGGTGACTTCAGGCGCAAGCAGCCTCGCAGCCGTCGGACTCAGCCTGTCTGGTTCAGGCGTTGTCTCCGGAACCACACCCGTTGCCGGAACCGCCAGCTTCACAGCCCAGGCCAAGGACGCAAAAGGGAACGTCGGCACTGCAACCATCTCCGTCACCATCGATGCGGGCGTCAGCATCACCACCACCAGCCCACTGCCTGTCGGATACGCAGCAGCAGCCTATTCGAAGCAACTGGCCGCAACCGGCGGCGCCGGATCGCCGTACACCTGGACAGTCACATCGGGCTCGACCAGCTTGACCGCAGTTGGCCTCAGCCTGTCGAGCACCGGACTTCTCTCGGGCACAACCCCAGTCGCCGGAACCGCAAGCTTCACCGCCCAGGCCAAGGATTCTGCCGGTAACACCGCCAGCATGGCCTTCTCCGCCACGATTGATGCGGGCGTCAGCATCACCACCACGAGCCCGCTGCCTCTCGGCTACGCGGGAGTAGCCTATTCCAGGCAATTGGCCGCAATCGGCGGCGCGGGCACACCGTACACCTGGTCGGTCACCTCCGGAGCAAGCAGCCTGTCTGCCGTCGGGCTCACCCTTTCTAGCTCCGGACTGCTCTCCGGAACCACGCCGGTCGCCGGAACCGCCAGCTTCACCGCCCAGGCCAAGGACTCGGCCGGCAACACCGGCAGCACAACCTTCTCCGTCACCATCAACGCTGGAGTCGCCATCACCACCGCAAGCCCGCTCCCCGTGGGTTACGTTGGAACCGCCTATTCACTGCAACTGGCAGCGGCTGGCGGCGCGGGTGCGCCTTACACCTATACGGTCACTTCAGGCGCAAGCAGCCTCACAGCCGTTGGGCTGAGCCTGTCGAGCTCCGGGCTTCTCTCCGGATCCACGCCGGTGGCCGGCCCCGCCAGCTTCACGGTCCAGGCCAAGGATTCGTCTGGAAACACGGGGAGCGCGACCCTCTCCGTCACCATCGATGCGGGCATCGCCATCACCACCACAAGCCCGCTGCCTGTCGGCTATAGCGGCACGGCCTACTCGCAACAACTGGCTGCCAAAGGCGGCGCAGGCACGCCCTACACATGGACGGTCACTTCAGGCAGCACCAGCCTGACCGCTGTCGGGCTGAGCCTGTCGAGCACCGGACTTCTATCGAGCACCACCCCGGTCGCCGGAACCGCAAGCTTCACCACCCAGGCCAAGGATTCTGCCGGAAATACCGCCAGCACGACTTTCTCCGTAACCATTGATGCGGGCGTAAGCATCACCACCAAAAGCCCGCTCCCGGCAGGCATTGTGGGCACCGCTTATTCGCAGACTCTCGCAGCCACCGGCGGCGCGGGAACGCCTTACACCTGGTCCGTCACCTCCGGCGCAAGCAGCCTTTCGGCTGTCGGACTGAGCCTCTCAAGCTCCGGCGTTGTTGCGGGAGCCATTCCTGTCGCAGGCGCCGCCAGCTTCACGGCACAGGCCAAGGATTCGGCCGGCAACACCGCCAGCACGGCCTTCTCCGTCACCATCAACGCCGGCGTCTCCGTCACCACCCCAAGCCCGCTGCCGGTCGGTTACGTTGGAACAGCCTACTCGCAGCAACTGGCTGCATCCGGCGGCGCCGGCACGCCCTATACCTGGACGGTCACGTCAGGCTCCAGCAGCCTGGCAGCCGTCGGATTGAGCGTATCGAGCGCGGGAGTTCTTTCCGGCCCAACACCGATCGCCGGACCTGCCACCTTTACCGTGCAGGCCAAGGACTCGGCCGGAGACACAGGAAGCGCAACCCTCTCGGTCACCATCGATGCGGGAGTCACCATCACCACCACCAGCCCGCTGCCTGTCGGCTATAGCGGCACGGCCTACTCGCAACAACTGGCTGCCTCCGGCGGCGCGGGAACACCGTACACCTGGACAGTCACATCGGGCACAAGCAGCCTGACCGCCGTCGGATTGAGCCTCTCCAGCTCCGGCCTCGTTTCTGGAACAACCCCAGTCGCCGGAACGGCAAGCTTCACCACCCAGGCCAAGGACTCAGCCGGAAACACCGCCAGCATGACCTTCTCCGTAACGATTGATGCGGGCGTAATCGTCACCACCAAGAGCCCGCTCCCGGCAGGCATTGTGGGCACCGCTTATTCGCAGACACTCGCAGCGACCGGCGGCACAGGCACGCCGTACACCTGGTCGGTCACGTCCGGCGCAAGCAGTCTTTCGGCTGTCGGACTGAGCCTTTCAAGCTCCGGCGTGGTTGCGGGAGCCATTCCCATCGCAGGCACGGCCAGCTTCACGGCGCAGGCAAAGGACTCGGCCGGCAACATCGGCGCAGCAACCTTCTCTGTCACCATCAACGCCGGCGTAACCATCACCACCTCCAGCCCGCTGCCGGCAGGCGTCGTGGGAGTTGCTTACTCGCAGACTCTTGCAGCCAGCGGCGGAACGGGCACTCCTTACACCTGGACCGTCACAACAGGCGCCACCAATCTCACTGCCGTCGGCCTCAGCCTGTCCAGTGCCGGCGTGCTCTCGGGACCTACGCCCATTTCCGGATCGGCAAGCTTCACCGTCCAGGCAAAGGACTCAGCCGGCAACACGGGCAGCTCCAGCTTCTCCGTCACCATCAATACGGGCGTAACCGTAACCACCGGCAGCCCACTGCCCGCCGGCTATGTGGGCGTGGCGTATTCTGACCAACTCACCGCGGGCGGCGGAGCAGGCGCACCCTATACCTGGACGGTCACCTCGGGATCCAGCAGCCTGACCGCGCTCGGGCTGAGCGTGTCCAGCTCGGGACTGCTCTCCGGCGCCACTCCTGTTGCCGGGACCGCCAGCTTTACAGTCCAGGCCAAGGATTCCGCCAACAACACCGGCAGTGCAACCCTCTCCGTCACCGTCAATGCGGGCGTCAGCATCACCACCAAGAGCCCGCTTCCTGCCGGCATAGTGGGAACCGCCTACTCAGACCCACTGGCTGCCAGCGGCGGCGCGGGAACGCCTTACACATGGACAGTCACCTCCGGGTCGGCCAGCCTCACCGCAGTCGGGCTGAGCCTGTCGAGCGCCGGGCTTGTTTCAGGAGCCACGCCGGTTGCAGGGTCGGCAACCTTCACTGTCCAGGCCAAAGATTCCGTAGGCAACATCGCCAGCGCAACCTTCTCCGTCACCGTTGACTCGGCAATCGGCATCACCACCGCCAGCCCGCTGCCTGCCGGCATCGTCGGCACAGCCTACTCGCAAACCTTCGCCGCAACCGGCGGCGCGGGAACGCCCTACACCTGGACCGTCACGACCGGTTCAACCAACCTGACCGCCGTAGGGTTGAGTCTTTCGAGCGCCGGAGTGCTTTCCGCAGCCACACCGATTGCCGGCTCGGCGACCTTCACCGTCCAGGCCAAGGACTCTCTCGGAAACACGGCCACCGCCAGCTTCTCCGTCACCATCGATTCGGCGGTGAGCATCACCACCACCAGCCCGTTGCCGGCCGGCATTGTGGGCACGGCCTATTCGCAAACCTTCGCCGCAACCGGCGGCGCGGGAACGCCCTACACCTGGACCGTCACTTCCGGCTCAAGCAGCCTGACAGCCGTTGGCCTCAGCCTCTCCAGCGCGGGCGTGCTTTCCGGCGCGACACCGGTAGCCGGAACCGCCAGCTTTACCGTCCAGGCCAAGGATTCCGCCGGCAACACGGCCAGCGCGACCTTCTCCGTCACCATCGACGCCAAGGTGGCCATCACCACCACCAGCCCGTTGCCGACCGGCGTTGTGGGCACCGCCTACTCGCAGACCTTTGCCGCAACCGGCGGCACGGGAACGCCCTATACCTGGACCGTCACGACCGGTTCAACCAACCTGACCGCCGTCGGACTCAGCCTGTCGAGCGCCGGAGTGCTTTCCGGAGCCACGCCGATCGCCGGCAGCGCCACCTTCACCGTGCAGGCCAAGGACTCGGGCGGAAACACCGCCAGCGCCAGCTTCTCCGTCACCGTCAACGCCTCGCTCACCATCACCACCACCTCGCTGCCCTCCGGAACCGTGGGCATCGCCTACTCGCAGCCACTCGCAGCTTCCGGAGGCACGGGCGGCAACGCCTGGTCGGTCTCGTCAGGCAGCTCACAACTCACCGCGGTCGGACTCACCTTGTCGAGTGCCGGCGTCCTTTCGGGCGCAACGCCGATCGCCGGCAGCGCCACCTTCACCGCGCAGGTGAAGGATTCGGCCAACGACACAGCAACCCAATCGTTGACCGTCAATATCTACAATTCGCTGGCGCTGTCTCCGGGTTCTTTGCCCGGAGGAACAACCGGTCTCACCTACGGCCAGACGATTGCCGGATCAGGTGGAAGTGGGAGCTATTGCTACACGGTTCCGACCGTAGCTTCCATTTCGTCGGGCATGCTCCACGGCCTGTCTACACCCCTGCCCAACAGCGTCTCCTGCGCCGGCTTTACGGCTCCGAGCGGTTATGGCTTTTATATCGGCCCCTCGGTTCCAATCTCAGGAACGCCCACCAGCTCGCCGGCTGCTCCCTATACCATCGCGTTCAATACAACGCTGATCGATTTAACAGTGGGCAACTCCATCACCCGTGCGTACACCATCGCGATTACCAGCCCGCCCGCGCTGTCGCTGCCCACTCCCAATCCGGGTTCGCTGCCGTCTGCCACCGTCAACGCCTTCTACAACGGGTCAGTCGGGGCAATCGGCGGCGCCGGCACCTACACCTGGACAGTCAATGGCAGTGTCCTGTCCTCCACTGCCATTAGCCTGAACAATGGCAACCTGGGCATCGCCGCGAACGGCAGTTCGTTAACCATCACCGGTACGCCCAATACCCTCACCAACGGAACCCCGATCTCGTTCACCGCTTCGGTGGCGGACAGCGCCGGCCAGAGCACTGCAACCGACACCTACACCATCGCCGTCACCAGCCTGGCCACCATCAGCGGGCAAATCGTCCTGAACAACTATTGCGGCACCGGCAATCTACCTCCCATCACTGTCAGCATCAACACCAGCACCACGCAGTCCACCACAACGGACACCAACGGGAATTTCTCCTTCTCGAACATTCCCAACGGGTCCTACACCGTCACGCCGTCGATTACCGGAGCCGAATCGGTCTTCTATCCCGCCACCCAGAACGTCACCGTCAGCGGCAATCCCATCACCGGACTCAACTTCGGCTCCGTACTGGGCTATACCGTTTCAGGAAACGTGAACTATGGCGGACCGTCGACCGGCCAGACCTACGTCGTGCTGAACAGCCTCAATTGCGGCAGCGGCAACGGCACCAGCATGACCCCGGCCACTCTCACCGCGGGCGGCGCTTTCTCCATCCGCGGCGTGCAACCCGGAAGCTACACCCTGCAGGCCTGGATGGACACCACTGGCCAGGGATCGCAGAACATCGCAGACCCGGCGGGCAAAGCCTCGTCCAATATCGACATTTCAACGGCAAATGTGAATGCCGCTTCCGTCACCATGTCCAATCCCACGGTGCCCGTTCCAACCTCCGGTCCGAGCCTCCAGAACATCACCCCAACCGACCTGGGAGTGGCCATCAATTTCAGTTCCATCACCACCAATGGCGAGGAGGCAGTCACCAGCTATACCGTCGAGTGGAGCACCAGCTCTTCATTCACAAGCCCTTCCAGCATCAACTTCGCTGCCATCGGGACCCACTCCAATGTCTGGATACTGAATAACTCGACCGCCGGCATCTCCGGCAGCTTCGTCAACGGCACAAAGTACTACTTCCGCGTTCAGGGCAACGTGACCGCTGGAAGCGGGCCCTTCACAACCTGGGGCGGGGCCACTCCCACGGCCGTAACCATCGGCGCACCCTCGGGCACCGGCTATCACACCATCGCCGGCTCGGTCACCATTCCCTCCTCCATCACCCCAACCGGCCCGCTCTATGTCGGCGTCTATAACCAGAACACCGGAGCCATCTTCGCAACCAGAATCGCCAGCCCGTCGAACTCCGCGGCCAATTCCTACACCGTCAGCGCCCTGGCCGATTCCAGCCCCGATTACTTCCTGTTCGCCATCCTCGACCAGAACAACAACGGCCTGATCGATGTTGCAGACGTCAGCAATACGAACAACAACAATTCAGCCGGGCTGGCTGTAGCCGGTAACCTGACCGGTCAAGACGTCACCCTGCCCACCGCCAACAGCACCGTCTCGGTCACCACGCAGTACTCGAAACAGACAAACCAGAACGGCACCTATGCGCAGTACGCCCTCAGCTTCGATGTGCGCGAGGGGAACGAATTGCCCGTTTCCGTCACGCTGATGTCCGGCCCCAATGTGATTCAACCCATCGACATGGGTGGCAATTGCCAGGGCTGCGGAACTCCGCAATGGCAGTACTATGCGAACATCAGTCCCGTTGTCCCGGTAGTTGGCCAGGCTTACACCTTCCTCGTCACCTACAGCAACGGAACAACCCAGACTTTGACCGGCACCATCACCGGAGTGCTTACATCCAGCGACCTGGCCACCAACCTTCTGCCAGACAGCACCGGCGCCAGCACCACGCCCACCTTTACCTGGACTGACCCTGCCAACGCCAGCAGCTACATCTACCAGTTCTCCATCAATCCGGCGAGCGGCGGGAACTACATCTGGCAGATTCCCGGCAACAACTCCAATGCAAACGGCTTCTCCAGCGCCTACACCACAATCGTCTGGCCCACCGATCCCACCGGCGGCGGCAGCACCCCCACCCAGGCCTCCCTGACCAGCGGAACGCAATACAACTGGAGTATCGAACTCCAGGACGCCAATGGGAACCAGGCCACAGCCGGAGTTCAATTCACCACCAGCGGCACGGCTCCCCTGAGTCTACCCACCCCCGATCCCAGTTCGCTGGGGCCGGCCATCGTCGGCCAGACCTACAATGGCTCCATTACCGCATCGGGCGGCGTGCCCAACTATACCTGGACGGTGAACGGCGCCGCCGTGAACCCCAACGGATGCACTCTTTTAAGCATCGGCGACGGCCTCAGCGTCTGCAACAGCAACGGCAGTAGCACGCTGTCCGTCACCGGATCCCCAACTTCGGCGCAGACGGTTTCCTTCTCCGCTTCGGTCACTGACAGCACTAACGCAACCGACTCCAACGGCACGGTGACCTATACCATCAACATCGGCAGTTCGAGTCCGCTCACCCTGCCCGATCCAGCCACCAACACCGGCTCCGCTCTGGTCGGCTACCCCTACGGAGCATCGCTTCAAGCGCAAGGAGGCTCCGGCAGCGGCTACGTCTTTACATTGAACGGCACCGCCCTCCCCACCAATGGAACGCTTGTGAGCATCGGCAACGGCCTCAGCGCCTCCAGCTCAGGCGGCAGCGGATTCAACGTCAGCGGAACACCCACCACGACCACCAACGTCACCTTCACGCTGGCGGTGAAGGACAGCGTAAACGACATCGCTGGACCGGACAGCTATACCATCGACGTCAGCAGCCTGCCGAATGGCGTCAACAACAGTAACCTGAACGGCCGATACGTGTGCGAATCCGGCGGATTCACCGACAGCGACGGCACGCTCTGGGCATCTCTATCCAGTTTCCAGGCCAACGGCAGCGGAACCTTTACAAGTGGAGTCTTCGACACGAATGGCACAGACTTCAGTGCAGCCGTGTCAGGAACCGTCACCGGCACCTATAGCATCGCCGCCGACAACAACGGAATTGCAACCCTGACCTCAGTTGAATCCTCCAGTCACACAGTCACGACGAAGTGGGCGTTCGCACTGACCAACGCCGTTGCGCCCGCGCAGGAGTTCCGCATGGTCGAGATCGACGACGTTGGCGCATCGCCTTCGGGGCGCCAGGGCCAAGCCGATTGCTACCTTGCAACCACAAGCGCCTTCGCCGCCTCCACCGTGAGCGGCCACAATTTTGTCTATCTTGCCAACGGCGAAGACAGCACCGACGCTCCGAAAACCACCATTGGAAGCTTCGACGCGCTCAACGGGAACATAACCGCGGGCGCCCTCGACCAGGCCGTCGGTATCCCTGCAACCGCGACCCACATCGCCCTCACCGGCGGCAGCTACACCCTGCCCACCTCGCCAAGCTTTACCACCAACGGACGCTATACCCTCACACTCACCAGCAGCAGCGGCGGTGCCGACTTTGTTGTCTACGTCATCGATTCGGCCAGAATGTTTACTCTCAAAACCGACGCCGCGTCAGGCACGTTAGCCGGCCATGTGCGCACCCAGCAACAGACCTCGTACTCGGCGGCCAATGTGAACGGCAACATGGTCTTCTATTTCCAGGGCCTCGATGCCTCCGCTGGCGCCTTCTCCGGCTACAATTCCTCAGTCTTGCAGGCCACCGGCAACGGCGCCGGAAGCTTCAACGTCAACGAGAGCTATTCAGACAATTTTGGGACTTATTCGGTTGGCAACTCGAATGGGACATATCCTCTCTCGTTCGACAATTCCAATCCCGGCCGCGTCACATTTGTACCCGGTGGCGGAACAGGCTACCTGTACCTCTACAACAACAACGCCGCCGGCATCCTGGTTGTGGACGGGAACGGCGATCTCTATGGCGGATTCGTCGATCCGCAAACGCAGACCACCTTCACCGATGCGGCTCTTGCTGGAACCTACATGCTGGGCCAATTCCCGCCGCTCAAGCCCAAAGACATCAGCGTGGGAGAAATCGATGCTGCCAGCAACGGCAATGTCACCGGCAACGTTTCCACCGGCGGCCAGAACTCTTTCACCTGGGATGATCCGCAGTCTGGACTCACAGACAGTTGGCTCTCCACCACCTACGGCGCCTTCTCTGTCGCGGATAACGGGAATCCCAATAGCACCTGCATCGTCATCAGCTCCACGAAGTTTGTCTGCATCTCAAACAACAAGTCGACGCCGATCCTCCAGATCTTCCAGCAATAAACATCGCGCCACAACAAACCCTCTTCACCACGAGGCCCCGCCGCAAGGCGGGGCTTCACTTTTTGCCGGGTGCCCCATCGCCTGCCCTGAGCTTGTCGAAGGGTCTCGCCTTTGAGTCATGGGAGGTCAGCGAATCGCACCCAACAAAAGCCGCCGTCATCCTGACCGATCAAAGCGCACCCCAACAAAAGCCGCTGTCATCCTGAGCGAAAGGGGCCCCAAACGCTTTTCAGCCTCCGGGGTCCCCGCAGACGGGTCTTCGTCTGCGGGGTGAAGCGTGGGGGTGGTGAGTCGAAGGACCTGCATTTGCTTTTCGTACCCCGCCCAATCGGACATCCCTCGCAAGCCCATTCCCACCCCCAACCCCTTTGTGCCAAACTTGCAACCAATGAACTTCCTCATCCGTCCCCCAAACAAAGAGGTAATATGAGCTTTCGTAAGCTGGCACTCGCCCTCGTGTCTTCTGCGGTCCTATCCGCTGCTGCGCCCCTCGTCTCTCAAGGCTTGAACTCCAACTTTGCCCGCGACCCAGCCCAGCCCATCGACCAGCAATACACCGACCTGATCCACAAGTACACCACCGACCCCTCCTTTACCTCGCCCCTCGTCGACTACCTGCCCGCCTCCAAAACCGTCCCCACCCCCGCCAAGGTCCTCGGCGATGTCTCCGGCGCGCCCGACATGCTTCCCTACGCCGAAGACGTTTACAAGTACTTCCGCCTTCTGGAGTCTTCGAGTCCTCGCGTGAGAGTCTTCACCATCGGCCACTCTGAAGAAGGCCGCGAAATGATCGCCGCCGCCATCGCCGACCCCGAACTGCTCGCCGGCGCCAAAGCCAATAACGAGCGCCTGGCCAAGCTCGCCGATCCGCGCACCATCAGCCTCAATGACTCGACAGCCCGCAAGCTCATCGATCAGTCGTACCCTGTCTACTACATCACCGGCACCATCCACTCCCCGGAGACCGGCGCGCCCACGGCCCTCATGGAGCTGGCCTATCGCCTCGCCGTCGACGATTCGCCCTACATCAAGTTCATCCGCTCGCACATGATCGTCCTCATCACCCCGGTCGTTGAGGTCGATGGCCGCGATCGCATGGTCGATCTCTACAAGTGGCACAAGGCGCACCCCAACCAGCAATATCCCCACCTCATCTATTGGGGCCATTACGTCGCGCACGACAACAACCGCGACGCCATGGGCATGACCCTCAACCTCACGCGCAACGTCCTCGACACCTACATCGACTGGCACGCGCAGGTACTCCATGACCTGCATGAATCCGTCCCGTTCCTCTATGACAACACCGTCGGCGACGGCCCCTACAACGCCTGGGTTGACCCCACCCTGGCCGACGAATGGGCCGAGCTGGGCTGGAATAACGTGGCCCAGATGCAGACCCTCGGCATGCCCGGCGTCTTCACCCATGGCGATTTCGATACCTGGAGCCCCGGCTATCTCATGTTCCTCGCCGGCATGCACAACGGCATCAGCCGCCTCTATGAGACCTTCGGCAACGGCGGCGCGGACACTGAAAAGCGCATCCTCAGCCCCGAAGAATACTCGCGCACCTGGTACCGCCAGAATCCGCCGCTCCCCGTCGTCACCTGGTCGCAGCGCGACAACAACAACTACGAAGAATCCGCGCTGCTCACCACCATTTCGTACTTCTCGCAACACACCCATCATTTTCTTGAGAACTACTACACCAAGAGCAAGCGCAGTGTCCTGAAGCCCACATTTGAGGGCCCCGCGGCCTACGTCATCCCTGCCGATCCAGCCGAAGCCAATCGCCAGGTAGAACTGCTCAAGGTGCTCAAGCGCCAGCATGTTGAAGTCGAGCAGCTCACTGAAGCCGCCACCTCCTCCATCCCCGCGGCCAAGCGGGGCGACAAGCCCACCCAGGACACCTTCCCCGCCGGCTCCATCGTCATTCGCATGGATCAGCCCTACTCCCGCGTTGCCGACGCGCTGCTCGACCGCCAGTTCTGGGCGCCCGACGATCCGCAGAAACATCCCTACGACGACACCGGCTGGTCGTTCTCCCACCTCTTTAACCTGAAGACAGTCCGCGTCACCGATCCGGCCATCCTGCAATCCAAAATGGCGTCCCTCGACGATCCTTCGACGATCACCGGAAAAATCTCAGGCGCAGGCCCCGTGCTGGCCGTCGCCAACACCGGCCAGGTTTCGCTCCTCACACTCGTGTACAAGCTCAAGGGCGCAACTGTTCAGGTGGCCGAGAAGCCCTTCGACGCGGACGGCAAGCATTATCCCGCCGGCTCTCTACTGATCACCGGGACTGACGACGCGCGGCTCACGCCCATCCTGCACAGTCTCTCGCTTGACGCAGCGCACCTCACCGCGGCGCCCACCGTCGCCACCCACCCCGCAACCGCGCCGCGCATCGCCTTCATGCACACCTGGCTCGCAACGCAAACTGAAGGCTGGTGGCGCTACGCCTTTGACGCCGCCGGTGTGCCCTTCAGCTACATCAGCACCCAGACCGCGGCCGCCGAACCCGACCTCCGCGGCAAGTACGACGTCATCATCTTCGCGCCCGTCGGCGGCGGCGGCTCGCAAAGCATCCTCAACGGCATTCCCCTGTGGAACAACCCCATGCCCTGGCAGAAGTCGGACCTCACGCCCAACCTCGGCCGCATCGATTCCACCCCCGACATTCGCCCCGGCCTGGGCTACGACGGCCTTGCCCACCTCAAGCACTTCATTGAGCAGGGCGGCCTGCTCATCACCTGCGAAGACACCGCGCAGTTCGCCATCGACACCGGCCTCGCCCCCGGCGTCACCTCCGGCGCGCATGGAGACACGCGCGTCGTCGGCACCATCCTCAACACCGTCTTCGTTGACAAGGACAGCCCGGTTGCCTTCGGCTACGGCGCGGGCGTTCCGGTCATCAGCGCCAACGGCATGATCTTCACCGTCAGCAACACCCTCGGCAGCCGCGGCGGCCGTAGCCTGATGGACCCCTACTCCGAACGCCCCACCGGCCGCGGCAGTATGGAAGAAAGCGACGTGCCCACCGCCCGCAAGATCACCGAGCCCGAGCCGCTCACCAAGCAGCAGCCCTGGGAACCCAAAAGGCTCAATGAAGAGGAAATGCGCAACAACCTCAGCCTCATTCCCGCCGAGTTGCGCCCCGACGTCATCCTGCGCTTCTCCGATTCGAAGTCGCTGCTTCTCGACGGCCTGCTCGACAAGGGCGGCGCCATCGCCGAACACGCCATCGTGGTCAACGCGCACCTCGGCCAGGGCAATGTGCTGTTGTTCGGCAACAACCCCGTCTATCGCGGCGAAACCGTCGGCACCTACGCCCTGGTCTTCAACGCCATCCTCAACTACCAGCACCTCGCCAACCCGCCCGTCCCCGCGGAAAAGCACTGAGGAGGCTGGAGCCTTGGAGCAGTCCTCCACCGGCGAATCCGACACACGGAAGAGGAAACTGTGCCCCATCGGGGTACCCTCTGGGTCGGAGCGCCTTTTTGCTCGATGGGTGGGATGGCGCAAGATCTGATCTTCTAGATGCGCTTTGTAACAAGGCACGACTTTAGTCGTGCCGAAAACGCCACAAAAATCGACATGAAATGCGAGCGCGGACCGCCGGTCCGCGCCCGGGCTCTTCGCCCTTGGAGGAATCGCTCGTTCCATCTGGATCGCCTCCCGGCTCGTCGCTGGTGCCCCATCCATTCGCGTCTTTCAGCGAATGGGTTGGAAGCAGTACGCCAGTGCGACCCTCCCGCGAGCGGCTGCCGCACCGCAGGTGCCGGCTGCTCCATTCAATGGTTGATTTCAACATTCAAATCGATCTTCACTTCCTCGCCCACAATCGCGCCGCCGCCTTCAAACTTTTCATTCCACTTCATGCCAAAATCCAGCCGGTTGACCGTCCCGGAAATCCTGAATCCCGCCTTTTCAATATGGAACGTGTTGTCCTTCATCCTGCCGCCATAGGTCACCGCAAGCGACACCGGCCTGGTGATGCCGCGTATCGTCATATTGCCCCGCAACACATCCTTGCCGCCCTCCTTCACCAGCGCGCCCGTGAATTTCAATTCAGGAAATTCGCTGGAATCGAAGAAGTCCTTTGACCGCAGATGCCCGTCTCTCTGTTCGTTATTGGTCGAAACCGAAGCGGTTCTCGCGGTAAAGCTCACCGTCCCGCCCGTAAAGTCATTCGTCGGAAGATTCACCGTTGCGTCGAAATCCTTGAAGCACCCCACCGTGTCGGAGATCAGGAAGTGCGAAACCCTGAATCCGATGTTGGTGTGTTCCTTGTCAATCGTCCAGACCGATTGCGCCTGCGCAATCCCCGCCATCGCCAGCGCCACCGTAACCAGTGCATGAATCAGCGATCGAAAAGCCATCCAGCAAACCTCCATCGCAAACAATCAAGCTCATCCTATCCAGACGGCACAAGATAAGTCCTGAAATGCCCTGAATATTTCTGAAACGATGATCTCCGGCTGGCGCGCTTCGCATCCCGCGATTGGGACTTTCCCTGAAAGCCCCTTTTGTGTCACACTTCTACCCATGGGAAGCAAAGACAAAGGCAGAAAAGAAGCGAAGAAGGCGCCGAAGCCCAAACCCAAACCAGAGCCCAGCCAAAGGCGCGAAGGGTTCGCCCCAGCCCCGCCCAAGTAAGCGCGGCATCGGCTGCCCCGCTCCCGGCTGCGTCACCTGAAAAGCAAAGGCCCTCTGTGTCCCTGGAGGGCTTTTTTGCGTCCATGTCCCTCATCTTCTTCAAGCGCGCTAAGGAACCTTTGAATAAGTCGATGTTTTGAAAGGGCTCGACTTCACAGGCTGCGGAAAAACTCGTTCGGGCGGTAGGCCGGGGATTTATCCCCGGCATAAAGCCAATTGAATCAACAAGGGCTTTAGCCCTTGAGGCATGCTTTTGCCGAGTTTCACCCAATGCCGGCCTTTTTCCGCAACCTGTTCAGTCGTGCCGCAATCTGTCTTAGACGAGAGAGATGGGGCTTTAACCCCTGAGCGACGGTCTGATTGAAGTTGGAGACTTGATCGGAGATTCCCTAATTCAACTCCCCCAACCTAATTCGACAAGCGCTTATTGAACCTTGCCTCACGTCCAACGAATCGATCCATTCATGAGGTGCATTTG
>Ga0302268_1000015_pt1 | contig 103084 bp, 87 predicted proteins | sample III_Bog_E2_1_FD_194554 | JGI IMG/M metagenome (GOLD analysis project Ga0302268, IMG submission 194554) | Peat permafrost microbial communities from Stordalen Mire near Abisko, Sweden - III_Bog_E2_1 | ecosystem: Environmental > Terrestrial > Soil > Wetlands > Peat | place: Sweden: Abisko... | reverse complement strand
CTGAGGATACGATGGGGAAAATAACTCCTTTGCATATTGTTTCACTTCCTGCTGATCAGTTTTGAAGGGAAATTCAATTGTTGATATGGACGCTAATGTTGGCATAAGTTCTGATTTTAGATATTATTTTTTTTCCTGTCGAAATATCTGCAAAAAAAGGCATAGCCTTTAAGCAGTTATCCCGGTTACAAGGTTATGAATTAGCTTGCAGAACCTTCAGTTTGATTAACCAGATAATTCTCCAACCCCATTTGTTCAATCTGAGCACGTTGCATTTCCGCCCAATCCACATGTCCTTCTTCCATTTTGAGAATTTTTGTAAGCAGATCAACTGAGCCCTGGTCATCCACTTCACGTCCGAGCTGAATAGCAGCGTTGTATTTATGGACAGCATCAAGCTCATCACCATTATCATTTTTAATCATTTCTGAAACAGTTTTGCCAATTTTCATCGGATTGAGATTAGACACAGTAGGAGCACCATCGAGAAAGATGATCCGTTCAATAAGCCACTCGGCATGAAACATTTCATCCATTGCCTGTTTTCTGATCGCCTGGTGAAGCTTTCCATAACCCCAGTTTGCACACATTTCAGAATGAACCATATATTGATTTATAGCAGTTAATTCATCGGCCAAAAGAGAATTCAATACCGTTATTAATTTTTCATTACCTTTCATAATCGAATTTTTAATGATGGATAATTATTTTTGATTTATTCTACTAAACTTAGTTGCAAAGATAAATATGCCTAACTTTGTAATTGTTACAAAGTAATATTTAAAAGTTACATGTTTCACACATTTAAATTTCTTGTCCGGCAAATGAATTTGCATCAAAACATTCAATTTCAGTCATTTAAAATATGTTCTAACTTTAATTAAAGTTTGAGCGAAGCACATCCCGGACTGGGTATAAAATGTTATTAATTTCAATTGAATCCAGTTATAGATATACATTCCGACTAGTCAGTACTGAACATATATTCAGCATACTTGTCCCGATTTTTCTTAGGAAGTTGTCCATCGCTCAAAGGCGCTATCCAGGGTGATTTATGAATCAGAAAAAAAGAATAGAAACTTTAGTTCAATTTAAGATGAAGTCTGTATATTTGTAGCGGAATAAATAATATAATTCGTTATGAATGAAAAAGTCAGGTATTGGACTGAGCTTTCGGATTGATACTGCTTTAGCTATGATGCAAACCGGCAGATATTTATATGTGGGTTTTATGTGTCATCAAACAATAGAAAAAATATTTAAAGCATACTATAATTCAATTCATTCTGAGCCTGCACCTTTTACTCATAGTTTAATTCAGTTGGCCAAAAAAGGTGACCTATATGAGGTTTTACCTGAAGAATTTAAAGATTTCTTAGATAATCTTGAACCTTTGAATATAGAAGCACGTCATCCTTCACACAAAGAACGACTGATGAAAAGTTTGACTAAAGAAAGATGTCAATCTATTTTAGAGAATACAAAGAACCTGAAATTATGGATAACAGAGAAATTATAGAAAAACTTATCAGATACAAAAAACTTGTATCAGCATATTTTGATATTGACAAGGTTGTACTGTACGGTTCGTATGCTAAAGGAAACCAGAACGAAAATAGTGATATTGATGTTGCAATTATTGTGAATTCGATTAATAAGGATTTTTTTTCATATGCTCCTATCCTTTGGAAACTAAGAAGAGAAATCGATGATCGGATTGAGCCTATATTAATTGAAAAAAACAACGATGAAAGTGGGTTTTTAATTGAAATAATGCGAACCGGTTTGGTTATAAACTGATAGGATTCGCTCCATCGTTCCTGTTAATACTCTTCATTTTCATTTTCAAATTCAATTTCTGACTTGTCACAATCAATTTCGTTTTTGTCGATGTTCATTTCGGTATTGACAAAGTCCATTTCGATTCTGAAACATTCAATTTCTATACAGGAATCAGGATAAAACACAGGGAGAAGTTGAAAAAGAGAGAGAATTAGTTTTTACGGTTCAGTCCTGTTAGCTTAATGAATTATCGAATAATTTACCGAGAAGAGGAAAAATTGATCCGGAAACAGTTATTGAATGCATGGACTGACCTATCAACCAAATACTGATCTATTGCTAAATTTTAAAGAGCTGTTTTCTCTCTTGGTGCTTTCAGAAATTGTTCGTATTTTTACCCGCCTTATAATCCTTTTACCCTAAGAATATGACGAAAATAACTTCCCCTTTACCGGCTTTTACCCGCTTTACCGCTCTGGATATTTTTCGCGGACTTACCATCTGTTTTATGATTATCGTTAATACATCCGGAAATGGCGCTACTACGTATTGGCCATTGAAACATGCCGCCTGGAATGGTTTTACACCCACCGACCTGGTTTTCCCGTCATTTCTATTTGCGGTTGGGAATGCCATGAGTTTTGTAATGAAACGGTGGGATACTATGAAACAACAGGAGGTATTATTAAAAATTTTCAAAAGGACAACACTTATCTTTCTGGTCGGTTACCTGATGTATTGGTTTCCGTTTTTTAAGATCGATGCACAGTCACACATCCTGCTGTCTCCTATTTCGCACACCAGAATCATGGGCGTGCTGCAACGGATTGCCCTTTGTTATGGAATAGTAGCCCTCATGGTTTACTATCTGGGAACAAAGAAAACAATCTGGCTGGGGGTTTTCTTTTTATTCGCATATTGGGCGCTCTTGTTTCTTTTTGGACAGGCCGGAGCGGAATACACAATGACCGGCAATGCTGTACTTCGTCTGGATACAGTGTTATTTGGAACGAATCACCTCTATATGGGGGAAGGTATCCCGTTTGATCCGGAAGGGCTGTTAAGCACACTGCCCGCTCTTTTTAATGTCATTGGAGGGTATGCAGTGGGCCGGTACCTGCAACGCATGGGAAAATCGTATGAAGGTCTTACCAAACTGCTTCTTGCCGGAATAGGGCTTCTGTTTATTGCGTATTGCTGGAACTCTTACTTTGCGGTAAACAAAAAACTGTGGACAAGTTCGTATGCTGTGTTGACAGTCGGGTTGGATTGTATCATTCTGAGTGGAATTGTATATGTCACTGATATTCTCCAAAAGACAAAAGGAACGTATTTCTTTTTGGTAGCAGGCAAAAACCCTTTACTGATTTATTTGATGAGTGAGTTGGGCGCAACTGTATTGTGGATGATAAAGGTGGGCAATGAACCTCTTTATCATTGGATATATAGTCATATTTTCATTTTTGCAGGCGATTATTTCGGAGCGTTTTTATTTTCGGTGTGGTGGATGCTTACCTGTTGGCTGCTGGGATATGTGCTGGACAGGAAAAAGATGTATGTCAGGCTATAAATTTGGTTCTACGAATAAACTGACTTTACTTGACAGATCCTGCAATTTCACCTCTAACCCTAATCACAGAGAAACATGGCAATATTTAAATCGGTAATGATCTTTATCCTTGCAGGGTTTTGCGAAATAGGAGGCGGTTATCTTGTATGGTTCTGGCTGAAAGAAGAAAAACCTCTGTGGTATGGGATACTTGGCGGGTCGATCCTTGTACTTTATGGAGTAGTTGCGACTTTGTTGGCAGGAAAGTACGGTATTTGGCAAGCGACGAACTTACTTGCAACGAATTAGCAGGTATAATAGGGGAAGCTATAGGAAAGCCTGATCTGAAATGGGTAATTGTAAGTGATGAAGAAATGCAAAGCGCTTTAATACGATTTGTCATGTCGAAACAAATTGCAGTCGGCCCAGTTGAAATGAACGCAAATTTGCATAACGGTTCATTTGTCGAAGATTACTACCGCAATAGACCGGCAGTTATGGGTAAAGCTAAAATAAAAGATTTTGAAAAAGAATTTGCTGCTGCTTTTCAAAAAAATTAATTGTATGGATAAAATTGATTTAAAAAAAACACCACTGAATTTTTTCGGGGCTGTTTTCATTTTTCATTCATTTCATTTAGCAAAAGCCACTTGACAAACTTTTATCTTTTCATTTTGATTAAAAAATTTTCAATTGCACAACAAAATAATTTTGGCAACGAAAATAGAAATCAGGTAACAATCAAAAATGTTATAGAAGATATTCGCAAATCAATGCGGTAAGGCTGTATTTGCGAAAGTATTTGATTCTAGCTTCGCAAATATTAGAGTTACTGGTAATGTTTGGCAACCGCACAGCCCGGCATGTCTAATGAACACAGAAAAAACTATTTCCCGATAATTTTCTTTCGGTGTGCAATTCCCCATTCTGTCAGATTGAAAATGATTGTTTTTAGCGTTAAACCATGTTCTGTAAGCTCATACTGAACCGTTATGGGTTGCGTATCTAAAACGGTTCGTTTGACCAATTGATTTATTTCCAAATCCTTTAATTCTTTGCTCAACATTCTGTTGGAAATTCCTTCTATATCATTCAAAATATCGGAAAACCGTCTTTTGTTATAACAGCAAAGAGATGATATGATGGATATTTTCCATTTACCGTTCAGTACGTCCATTGAATCCTGGACAGCTCTCATTTCTTTCTTGTATTCCTTTTGGAAATCTTTTGCCTGACACTCCATAATGTTACCTTGTTACTTCTATGTTACTATTACTTTTCGGTACAAAGTTACTATAAATAACTTGAAAACTCTACCTTTGTCGCTCAAACATTAAATAATAGAAAAAATGAGTAAATTAAAAAACAAAGTAGCAGTTATTACAGGTGGTAATAGTGGCATTGGGTTTGGCATTGCCCAAGAATTTAAAAATGAAGGTGCTGTAGGAGCTATTGTCGGCAGAAATCAGGAAACTTTAGATAGTTCTGTGGCTCAACTTGGCGATAATTTTATAGCCATAAATGCCGATGTAACCAACCTTACCGACCTTGAGAGAGTGTTTAAAGAAACATCTGAAAAATTTGGTAAAATAGATGTGATTGTTGCCAATGCAGGTGGTGCAGTTACAGGTGCAGCATTTGGTTCTGTGGCAGATATTGGCGAAGCCGTCTATGACAAGACAATGGATTTAAACCTGAAAAGTGTTTACTTCACTGTTCATAAAGGACTGCCCTATATGAATGATGGTGGTTCTATTATTCTTATCGGGTCAAATGCAGCGCATCGGGCCTATTCGTCTTTTACTCTTTATGGTGCTGCAAAAGCGGCCGTAATCCATTTTGCTAAAGGATTTTCAAACGACCTTTTAGATAGAAAGATCAGAGCAAATGTAATATCACCAGGTACAACAGATACACCGGTATTTGACAAGTTTGTTCCTGCCGAACAACTTGAAGCTGTAAAAAAATACTGGGCAGATGTAATGCCTATAGGCAGAATTGGGCAACCATCTGACATTGGTAAAACAGCGGTTTTCCTGGCCTCTGATGATTCTTCGTTTATGCTTGGTGCTGAACTCCTTGTTGATGGTGGACTAACCTATTTGTCGACGGCTAAATAAACTTATCAACAACTGTATTAAACCGGCAATAGAATGTGCCCGCGATTATTATATCAGGGAGTCAGGACTATTGCCAGTTACTTTGGTTGATTTGGGAAACTAATGGATTCCCAAAATATTAAACTATCAAATAAATACTAATTAATAGAAATAATGAGTAAATTAGAAAATAAAGTAGCGATAATAACAGGTGCATCAAAAGGAATAGGTGCATCTATCGCAAAACACTTTGCTGCAGAAGGCGCAAAGGTAGTTGTGAATTATGCTTCAAGCAAAGAAGCAGCGGATAGAGTGGTTAAGGAGATAACCGACAATGGAGGCAAAGCCATTTCGGTACAGGCCGATGTATCGAAAGAAGCCGATGTAATCAGGCTGTTTGAAGAAACAAAGAAGGCATTCGGCACGTTGGATATTTTGGTAAACAACGCGGTCTTTCAGCGATACCTACCTATTGAACAGGCGTCTGTAGAAGCTTTTCATCAGCATTTCAACGTCAATGTTTTGGGGCCAATACTTACTATCCAGGCATCTTTGAAACTGTTTAGCGATAAGGGTGGCAATATCATCAATATCAGTTCGGGTGCAAGCAAAATGCCGATGGCGGGAGTCTCGTTATATTCCGCAACTAAAGCGGCATTAGATGCCATAACAATTTCTTTATCGAAAGAACTGGGTACAAAAAACATTCGTGTCAACTCTATTTTGCCAGGCGCTACGGAAACAGAAGGTGCACGTAGTGCGGGCGTCACTACTGGCAGTGAGGCAGAAACAATGTTTGTTGCCAATACACCGCTTGGTCGTAGAGGTCAGCCCGAAGATATTGCGAAAGCTGCCGTATTCCTTGCTTCCAATGATGCAGCGTGGATTACCGGAGAGGCAATTTCAGTTTCGGGTGGTATGTATGGTTTTTAAATTAAAAATATTATGTTTTATAAATTAGTTAAATTTTAAATATTATGTCTTACAAATTAGAAAACAAAGTAGCGAGTTACGCAATTATCGGCTTCGGCAAAATAGGCCAGGCTTTGGCCAAGACGTTTGCCCGCAAGGGCATCGAAGTATCCGTTGCAACCACGCACGACCCGGAAAGCTTTGCATCAGCAGCGGCCGCGATCGGACCCACGATCATTCCCAAAAAACTGGCGGAAGCGGTCAAGGCGGACATCGTCTTTTTGGCTGTCCCTTTTGAGTCGCACCCTGTTGTCGCGAAGGCGCTGCCCACCTGGCAAGGAAAGACCATTGTCGATGTGACCAATGCCTATGGCGTGTCCTCTGAGGAATTGGGAGGACAGCCTTCAGCCAGGGTCGTCGCGCAGGCCTTCAACGGCGGTAGACTGGTTAAGGGCTTCAACCATTTGGTCGCTGCCGTCCTTGACCAGGATCCGGCCGTACATGGCGGCAGGAGGGTCGTGTTCCTGGCGAGCGACGATGACGCTGCCGCAGCGGAGATTGGTGCCCTTGCGGAAAATCTCGGTTTCTCGCCGATCAAACTTGGCGTGCTTTCCGAAGGTGGACTGCTTGTGCAGGCGCACGGAAATAGCTGGGGTCAACTGATCTTTAAGGACTTGGTCAAGTTCGACTGATGAATCGTGAATGCAAATTTCGATGCAATCCTGTCTTGTGGACAAAGGGCAGCCACAGTTTGATTGAAGCGGGGGCGACATGGCAGTAAGTCACGCTCTGAACATCTGGCTTACGCTCGCTTATGGGTCTGCTTTACGCCTTCCATCTCGGGGAGGCGGGGCGCATGCCGTTCCTGCACGCGGACCTGTTCCTTTGTGAGCTGCGGGGTGAGGCGTTCGCCCTTGGCCTCATTGGTGAGTGCCTGGCGCTGTGCGATGGCGAAGCCGTTGCGCATCAATGAGTATGAAAAAATGTTTATTACCAACACACCGCTTGGCCTCAGAGGTCAGCCTGAAGATATTGCGAAAGCTGTCGAATTTCTTGCTTCCGATGATGCGGCTTGGATTACGGGTGAGCAAATTTCCGTTTCGGGTGGTATGTATGATTTTTAAATTCATAAAATTTAAAAAACAAAAACAATGGGTCGGAATTATTGGCTGACGGTGGTTTCAACAACTAAGCACAGAAATAAGTCTGAAACAACCGCTACGTAGCACTAAAAGCCACAGATACAAATTAGTTGTAGCTTTTTGCTTTTCACAGCGTTTAACTGACAAACAAAACGGGCGACAAAAAGACCGAAAGTTTTGGAAAGGTTTATGCTACTTACGGAGGCTTTTTTATTGTGATGTCCCTGCTCTGGGCCATTAAATTCGATCATTTTACACCCGACAAATTTGATATTATCGGAGCCCTCATTGCGTTGATTGGAGTTTGTATTATTTATTATGCTCCAAGATGAAAAACTTCTATTGAGTGAAATCCACACTAATGGTTTTGCAGACTGATGCATTCAGGCATTTAATCGGGGTTTATTTCAATTTAAAGTGAAGGCTTCGCTTCTCAATTAAGACTGTGTAAAAAGAAATACTGTTAAACTTAATCCTTGCTATTTGAAAGATGAACTGCTTTTTAAAATAAGCTAATAAGGTTGGGTTTAGTAGGGGGTAGGTTTTCTATTAAGGTTTAATAATTGAAAATAAGGTTTTTAAAGAGTAAAACCTTTCCGATAAACCGGAAAGTACCATATTTTTGTTTCTAAACCATCGTAGTAAAAACCACAAATAGTTCTTAATTTTATTCCCTTATTTCAAAAATTATTTTAAATTTGAAAGTCAGTTGCTTTTTTAAATCTTATTATTCAACCTACATTCCGGAGTGAAACCCTCACTAATGTTATTGCAGGCTGATACATTCAGGCATATAATGTGGGTTTTCTTAATCCGGAGTGAGGAATTCACTTCTACACTAATGGGCTTCACTTCTCACTTCTAAAAATAATCAATTACATACAACCAGTTTTTGTTGGTAAGTAGTATTATTGGCTGTTATCCTGACAATATAAACTCCGTTTGCGATGCCTGCAGTTTGAATGAAATTATTGGCCTGACTGGTTGAATAAACAATTTTACCGTTTAAATCAATGACATCCACGTGGGAGTATTCAGGACCATTAATGCTGACAATGCCCTTTGCCGGATTCGGATAAAGCGTATAAACCGTTTTATTCGACGAGACTTCATTGACGGCTGTTACATTTTCCAGGGTCAGCACTTTCGGGTTTGAAAATACATCGATAATATGTTGAGTGGTGTTTTGACTGGTAACCAAATCACTCCATGACATAAAGTATGACCAGGGGGCATCGAGTGATAAACAGTCGTCAGGATTAGGTATGGGTCCATTTTCGGCCATAGCAATAATTTTATGTCCGTTGCCCAAAGTATATAATAAATCAAAATCATTTTTTTTGATATCGTAAATATAATTCCCCGGATATGAATCGTGGCCCACAACATCTATTTTAGTATTCCCGGGATACCAGGCCGGTTCGGGTGACGACCAAACCCATAGCAGATTATTCAATCCGTACAAATTTGTGATTCTGTCGTAAACAATATTGAAAAGACTCAGGCAAGCTGCAGGACCTTTTGCACCCCACCAGAACCAACCACCGCTGGCTTCATGTAATGGCCTGAAAAGGACAGGCACTCCGGCTGTTTGCAATCGTTTTAACTGAATAGCAATGGCATCGATATCCTGAAGAATCAATGTGTTCTCGGGAGTGCCCGAAATAACCGCTTTAGTAACATCAAAAGTGGTATACTCGGTATAAAAAGTATTTGTTCCGACTGTACCACCACTTGGAGAATGCCAGTGCCATTGAAAACTGACAATTCCTTTCTTTCCTGTCGAGTTGTACCAGTCAATGGCTTTCTGGGTCTGTCCGCTGTCTTCAGCTCCAAAGGTAAATCCGTTAATGGCATTACTCCATAAATACGAATATCCCTGGGTATAATGCTGAAAATCGAAGTCACGCAAAAGTGGCGATTTGCCGGTAATGGGTTTTATATTATCGTAATAGTCATCGGTTTGTCCTGAGATAATATTAATATTAAAATTCGAGACCAGATAATTGTAGAGAGCCTGGGTCTGAGCTGTAACATTTGGAGTTACAGGATTCGGATCGAAATTATACACATGCTTCACCACCGGAATTGAATAAACCGAGAATTTATCGATATTAATCCATCCCCAGTCCGACTGAAGGGTAATGGTATTTACTCCTGCAGTAAGTAAGTATTTTCCTGCATTCAAATCCCCCCAGGTCGAATTTTGAGGAAATACTACCGAAGTACTACCGGTATTCTCATTTGTATAAACTGTTTCGTTTTTAGTCCCCCATGATGCGCAATAGGTGATATTTATCTGGTAATAAGCCGTTGTATCGACCGTTACGTTTACTGTAACTTTATCTGTGGAAGCTGTAAAGGTCGTTACATAGCCGCTACCTGAATACCCGGGCAGGCTTGTCGATTTAGTTACATTACCGGTCAGGATTCCGCTTTCAGCCTCTGCAGAGGTGACGAGTGTCTGTGAAAAACAAATTTGAGTAAAAAACAGTAGAAATATGGGAAGGAGTTTAAATTTCCGGGAAAAGTGATTTGATGGAATTGTGAATTTCATATGTATTTTTTTGAGTATTACGAAAGAAAAATGTCTTTTCTTTTCACTGAATTTAAATTAGATTCATAAGTTTATTTGTTTGTTGAAATGGCACATTTCAACAATGCAAAAATAATGAATCTATTCATCTCAAAACTATATTATTATAGCTAATTGTAATGCTTTTAATACATTTACAATTTAGTCATTTACAACTTATAATTTGTCGGTTTCAAAAGGTATTTACATTTTTGCAGCTAAATTACAAATTAGTTTATTATCTTTTTGAGTTTCAAAGGCGGGATTAAGAACTTTTGCTACTTACCGCCCCAAGCCCCTAAAGGGGATGTAAAGTGCAGCATTCAAATGTTTTAACCGTTTTAAAAAGAGCGTTAGAAAGAAGATAGTAATCCACATCCCCTTCAGGGGCTTGGGGCGGCACATTCAGCATTTAGATTTGTTTTTCTCCTTTTTGGTTTTTTGGTAGAATGATAGCTTTTACATACTAACCGAAAAATATTTACAATTTGTCGGTAACATTAGTAATTTACATTTATTCAACCAACGGAACGAAGAATGTCCCGTTTACGTGATCAATCAATCAATCAACACGGAACACGGAACACAGAACACGGAACACGGAACGGGAACTACTTCATTCTTTCCGACCCTGCTGCGTCGAGTCTAAGCAAGGTAAAGAGCAAAATAGTAAAACCCCAGAGAGAGGAGCCTCCATAGCTGAAAAAGGGCAAAGGAATTCCAATAACGGGCATTATTCCGAGCACCATACCAATATTAATCATGAGATGGAAGAAGAATATACTTGCTACACAATACGCATATACACGGCTGAAAGGATCATGCTGTCGTTCGGCCATTCTGAGAATGCGCATCAGTAAAAGCCAGTAAACAAACAAAACCAGGGTTGAACCAAGGAAACCGTGTTCTTCGCCAACAGTACAGAAAATAAAATCGGTATCCTGTTCGGGAACAAATTTTAATTTGGTTTGAGTTCCATTTAAAAAGCCTTTACCGAAAAATCCTCCCGAACCAATGGCAATTTTAGATTGGTTCACATTGTATCCTGCACCCAAAGGGGCATTATCCATGTTAAGCAATACCTTGATACGAACCTGCTGATGTTCCTCCAATACTTTTGTGAACAAATAATCTGCTGAAAAGCTGAAGAGAACAGATCCTAAAGAAAAAAAGACAAGAAACCAGTATTTTTTATACCGGTTAAAAAGTTCGATGAACATCCAATAAATGCACGAAGCCACTACTGTAAAAATGGCAACATAGTTGTAATTTACATAAAACCAGATATTCAGTACATACGAACCAATTCCGATGACAAGTACACTCAGTAATAATATAAAAGCTTCTTTCGCATTACGAACAAAGAAAATGGCATAAACAATTTGTACCAGAAGGATCATGGACATACCCAGTACCATTCCCAACGTACCATGATCAATCTGGATGGGTACAATGCTTAATTTTATTATGGTAATAAAGAGTGCAACTGCAAAACTACCAATCAGAAGAATGATACCGTTCATTCCTTCGCGATAAAGCATCAGCAAAAAGGCCAGGTATACCAAAGCAGTTCCTGTTTCGTTTTGTAAAATTATTAATATAAAAGGAATAAAAATAATCAGTCCTACCGGGTATAAATCTTTCCATTCTTTGAGTTTATAATTATAGGAACTCATATATTTTGCAAGTGCCAGAGCAGTAGCCATCTTTGCTAATTCAGCAGGTTGAAAGCTGATGGGACCAAGTACCAGCCACGAACGTGAACCTTTTATATCACGTGCAACAAATATGGTTAAAATCAACAGTAAAACAGCACCGATATAAATGAACCAGGCAAAAATATTGTACATTTTCGCATCGATCAACAGCAATATACCTCCAATAGCGAATGCAGTCAGAATCCAGAGAAACTGTTTACCCGCACGTTGACTAAAATCAAAAATACTTGCCTGATCGAAGTTGTAACTGGCACCATAAATGCTGACCCATCCCATAAGTACAAGGACAACGTAATAGAATATCGTTGTCCAGTCCAAAGCATATTTTATACTAACGTTCTTGTACATTTGAGTTTGTGACTATATTTGTTATTCTTTCCTCCATATCGGTACGGGCTATTTTACCTTTAATATATTGTTCTACCAGTAAACTGAAAATTGGTGCTGCATAAGTAGATCCAAACCCTGCATTTTCAATTACTACAGCAATAACAATTTTTGGATTTATCCGGGGAGCAAACCCTACAAAAATGGAGTGATCTTTTCCATGGCTGTTTTCAGATGTACCGGTTTTACCACACATATCCAATCCCTCAATTTTAGATGACCGGGCTGTTCCTTTTTCAAATACCCTTGCCATTCCTTCGAATACTATTGGAAAGTATTTTTTATCCACCTTACAGCGATGAATTTTCCTTAACATGGAATCGCATTTATTCAAATGGGGTGTAATGTAATAACCCTGATTGGCAACAGCCGCTATTGCGTTAGCCAACTGAAGAGGAGTTACCAGCACTTCACCTTGTCCGATTGCCAGTGAACGGATTGTTATAGCACGCCAGCCTGTTACCGCCCGGTATACACGGTTGTAAAATTTCTGCGAAGGAATGTATCCACGAGATTGTTCGTAAATATCACTATCGGTAAACTTGCTCCCTAATCCAAAACTTTTTACACGATCCACCCATTCATCATAGTTCTTTCTGAATCTGGCATTCTTTGGTCCATACCCATCTTTTTCAAGGGTAGATTTGAATGCATTCCAAAAATAAGGATTACAACTTTCCTCAATAGCATTGAGCAGACTCACCGGAGAGCCATGGTGGTGAGTGCATTTTACAGGTGTCGACTCCGGACCATTGCAAGGGAACATCGTATGTGAGGTGATCCCCCCCATTTGTAAAAAAACCAATGCCTGGATAGGTTTAAAGGAGGATCCCGGAGAGTATTGAGCCTGTGTAGCACGATTTATCAATGGCTTAGTAGGATCATTTACAAGCTGCATATAATTTTTTGAACGTTGCCGGCCAACTAAAATTGCAGGATCAAAAGATGGGCTCGAAGCCATGGCCAGAATTTCACCCGTTGAAGGCTCAATAGCAACTACACTTCCAACTTTACCTGTCAATAATTTTTCAGCCAGAATTTGTAACTGGACATCGAGTGTTAATGTTAGATTTTCACCCGCTTTAGGGGCAATATCTTCTTTTCCGTTTTCATATTTCCCTTTGATTCTTCCTTTTGCATCCCGTAACATTATTTCCACCCCTTTTTCACCACGCAATTGTTCTTCATAGGTTTTTTCAATGCCATCACGTCCTGCGTAATCCCCCAGTTTGTAGTAATCGTCATTATCAATTTTAACCTGGGATACTTCACCTGTACTTCCCAGAACATGCCCTGCACAATGAAAGGCATATTCGCGCAAAGTCCGGTTCTGAATATAAAAACCGGGATATTTATACATGGATTGTTGAATGGTGGCTATATCTTCAATGCTCAACTGGGTCATAAAAAGTTGCGGAGTATACGAAGAGTAACCCGGATTCTTTTTATAGTCTTTGATTTCTTTAATCCTGTTAATAAATGACGGCTTGTCGATATTTAACGCTTTACAAAATGCAAGAGTATCCAAATCATGGATTTCACGCATAATCATGGCAATATCAAATGCAGGTTTATTATAAACCAGCAATTTGTGATTACGGTCGTATATTAGCCCGCGTGAAGGGTATTGTGTTTTTTTTAGAAAAGCATTACTATCAGCACCATTTTTATATTTCGTATCAATAATCTGGATAGTAAACAACCTTAGAATATACACAACAATGACAGCTGACATGATGATTGAAATCACATATCTTCTGTTTTGAAGCGTATCGTTTATCATATTTTTATTTTGTTTTAATTGATTGAATACCCAAAATCAGCAATATTGTTACCAACGAACTCAGTACGATTTTTGCCAGTAAAATCCAAAAATGGGTAAAAGAAAAAGCTTCGAGCATGAATAATGTAGCATGATGAATTAATACCATTACGACTACATATTTTATATAAGAACTCACACCAAAGGTATAAAATGATGGGGTAGGATTGTTCCCTTCTTCAATATTCGTAAACAATTTAATAATTCCGTTCCTGAAAAAGGCAATAAATACAGTTGCAAATGCGTGCATGCCTAATGTGTTGGAAAAAATATCAATTGTTATTCCAAGAGTAAACGCAAGAATTAGCAAAAGCCAGCGAGGCATTTGTACCGGCAGAGCCAGAATAAACAATATATACAGGTAAGGATCAATAAATCCTAAAAATTGTATATTGTTCAACACCAGTACCTGAAAAAGCACCAAAAGTATAAAACGGAATATGTTTTGAAGTACTGTAGGCATAAAATTATTTACAATTTATTCATTTACAATTTATTCATTTTCTAATCTACTAATCTACTATATTTCAATGGTAAATAGTAAATGACAAAATAGTAAATGAATATTATTGTTCCGATTTCTTTTCCAGGTCTTTAAGTTCCTGGAAATTCAAAAAATTCACTACTTTGACGTGCGAAAGTGTACGGAAGTTTACGGCCAGTCTCACTTTGATCTTGTAATAAGCATCACTTTCCCTGATTTTAAAATCTTCAATAGTTCCAACAGGAATCCCTTCAGGAAATGCACTGGTAAAACCACTGGTAACTATTGTGTCCCCTAAGGACAGTTCTACATGCCGGGCAATATCGGTCAGGTTTGCATACCTGTAATCCTCACCCGACCAGGTTAATCCCCCGTAGTAATTATTTCGCTTGAATTTACAACTTATATCACTCTTGGGATTCAGAACCGGAATGACTCCTGAAAATCGTGTTGAAACTATTTTTACTATCCCAACAACACCCTCATCATTGATTACTCCCATATCAATTTTGATCCCATCGATGGCACCTTTATTCAACGTAATGTAGTTTTGAAGTTTATTGGTTGAACAATTAATTACTTTAGCTGAAATAAACTGATATTGCATTTCAGGTGGGATCCTAAAATGAACTGAGTCTGTACGTTCGGGTTTTAATGTCGACAACTTGTTTTGCAAGTTGATAATCTGGTTTTTAAGAGATGTATTTTCTTCCGACAGGTTCTCATTTGCTGTACGGAGATTGAAAAATTCTACTATCGAATTACTCCATTCATACATGCCTGAGACTACCGTATTGCTGGAAGACAAGAAGACGCTTTTTTGATACTCCTGGTTTTTCACAATCAATGTAAAGGAGATTATTTCTAAAAAAAGAAATAAAAACACGACACTGTATTGAATCAAAAAATTGATGAGGTTCTTCATTATTGATGAAACTGCACGGAGGGGATAAAGAAGTTTATAGTACAAAAATTTCGATAAACACACTGAATGAGTGAGTTTATCGAAAATTAAGAATTTGTTTTATCGTATCAGGAACGAAAATTTATCAACATTTTTCAATGCGATTCCTGTTCCACGGGCAACTGCACGCAATGGATCTTCAGCAATGTGAAACTGGATATTTAATTTATCCGTTAACCGTTTGTCCAATCCACGAAGCAATGCACCACCCCCTGCTAAATAAATGCCCCGTTGAACAATATCTGCATATAATTCAGGAGGAGTTTGTTCCAATGCACTTAAAATTGCAGCTTCAATTTTTGAAATTGATTTTTCAAGACAATGTGCAATTTCCTGATAGGATACCGGTACCTGCATTGGTAAAGCAGTCATTCGGTTAGGACCGTGAACAATATAATCTTCAGGAGCATCTTCAAGATCGGTCAATGCTGCACCTACATTTATTTTGATTAATTCAGCAGTACGTTCACCGACTTTAATGTTGTGCATACGTCCCATATATTCAACAATATCCAGTGTTAAATCATCGCCTGCAATACGGATTGATTTGTTTGAAACAATCCCTCCAAGTGAAATAACTGCAATTTCAGTTGTTCCGCCGCCAATATCAACGATCATACATCCGTTTGGAGCTTCCACATCGATACCGATACCGATAGCAGCCGCCATTGGCTCGTATATCATGTACACTTCACGTCCGCCTGCATGTTCCGAAGAGTCACGTACGGCACGAATTTCCACTTCGGTACTCCCTGACGGAATACAAACCACCATTTTAAGGGTAGGAGAGAAGAGGTGATTCTTTGTCGGAATCATTTTTATCATCCCGCGAATCATCAATTCTGCAGCATAGAAATCGGCAATCACACCATCACGTAAAGGACGAACGGTACGAATTCCTTCATTTTCTTTTCCTTGCATTTGGCGTGCTTTCTCTCCGATTGCTATCAGCTTATCGCTACGTTTGTCCAATGCTACTACCGACGGTTCATCGACAACAATTTTATCATTATGAATGATAATCGTGTTGGCTGTTCCTAAGTCAATAGCTATTTCTTGTGTAAATGAAAATAGTCCCATTTTTATTTATTTCGGTTTGTTTTTAATATTCTCTATTCACTTTCTCCAGTTAGTAAATAGTAAATTTGATTAGTGTTTAAAGTGACGATAACCTGTTGTAACCATTGAAATGCCATTTTCATTACAGGTTGATACTGAAAGTTTGTCATTTATCGAACCACCCGGTTGAATCACAGCTGTTATTCCTGCCTCCGAAGCAATTTGAACACAATCGGGGAACGGGAAGAAAGCATCGGAAGCTAAAACGGCTCCATTTAAATCGAATTTAAAAGTATTTGCTTTTTCAATAGCCTGGGTTAAGGCATCAACACGTGAAGTCTGTCCCACACCGCTGGCGACCAGTTGTTTGTTCTTAGCCAACACAATGGCATTGGATTTTGAATGTTTTACTATTTTATTGGCAAAAAGCAGGTCTTCAATTTCTAATTCATTTGGTGACTTTTCAGTTACCACTTTCAAATCATCCGGCGTTTCGGTATGTGTGTCTTTCTCCTGCATCAACACTCCGTTAAGCAACGACCTGAATTGTACTGCTTTTGCTTTTGCTTCTTTTATAATAAGGATAATTCTGTTTTTCTTTTGGCTTAAAATTTCAATGGCATCGAGATCATAATCAGGTGCAATTACCACTTCAAAAAAGATTTTATTCATTTCTTCCGCAGTTGCCTTATCGATAACAGCATTGGTAATTAACACCCCTCCGAATGCAGAAACAGGGTCACCGGCCAAAGCTGCTTTCCATGCATCCACCAATACAGGACGTGAAGCAATACCGCAAGCATTGTTATGTTTTAGAATGGCAAAGGTAATATCATCAAAATCGTTGATCAGATTAATGGAGGCATCAATGTCGAGAAGGTTGTTATACGAAATTTCCCGTCCCTGCAGTTGTTCGAACAGGTCTTCAAAATTGCCAAAGAAAACCCCTTTTTGATGTGGGTTTTCCCCATAACGTAGTATTTTTGAATTGTTTTGGCTATAACGGAATGCACTGTCTTCCTGACCATCGAAATAGTTGAAGATGGCTGAATCGTATTGTGAAGAAACAGCGAATGCTTCTTTGGCAAACCAACGGCGTTCTTCAACTGATGTTTGCGCTCCGTTTGAAGTGATAATATCCAAAAAAGGTTCATATTGGTCTTGTGATGCCACAATAACAACATCGTTATAATTCTTGGCAGCAGCACGAATCAATGAAATGCCCCCGATATCAATCTTTTCAATGGTGGTTGGTTCATCAGCTCCCGCTGCAACAGTTTCTTCAAAAGGATATAAATCAACAATTACCAGATCAATTTCCGGAATTTCATACTCTTCAATCTGCTCTTTGTCCGATTCATTATTCCGGCGGGAAAGAATACCTCCAAATACTTTTGGATGCAAAGTTTTTACACGTCCGCCTAAAATAGAAGGATAACCGGTAAGCTCTTCAACAGCCTGACATGGGATATTAAGTGATTCAATAAAGGACTGTGTCCCTCCGGTAGAGATAAATTCAACCCCTTCGGAGTATAGTTTTTGAATAATAATATCCAGTTTATCTTTGTGATAAACAGAAACTAAGGCTCTTTTGATTTGCTTTTTTTCCATATTCTTTTTTTCGTTTAATTATGGGATGCAAAAATACAAAAAATTACTTGTTTTATCAACATAATTTGTTGATTGATTTTAACCGGATATGTAATTTAATAAGTTGATACAGAAATACACAAATTTATCGATATGAATTATAAACCGGGGAATTTAGATCTTTAGAGGAAGAAATCGTATTCTATTTTCAGAATTTACTCTATTATTTCTTTCACTAATTTAAATGCTTTTTCAAGTTTGATCATTTCATCAGTCATAAACTTATAAAATTCCAGCCACTGAATCCGACGGTGCAGGTCAATATCGGTTTTTTCAGTATAAATACGGCTGACTTCAGTTCCGCATTCCCGAATATACTTAGAGTTCCAGATTAATCCCTGAAGGAATTGCTTTTCCATAGTGGATTTGTGAAGTACGAATTGTTCGAATTTTTCAAGTCGTTGATCGGTATTCGACAGGTTTATTTCTAGTATAACCGATGCTCCGCTCCGTGTTGCATCGAACTTCAATTCCACCCCTTTCATCTTGGTATTGTAGAGCATAAATTTGGATTTACGGCGCTTTAATGCCGGAACAAGACTGCAATAAGTGCCAAATCCTTCCCAAAATTCCTTTTTAAGTTGTTTTAATTCTTCTTTACTGTACATCTTTTCTGACTTTCCCAAAATTAAACAAGGGAGAAGCACTACTTTTTATTTATTCAAAACACCGATTATTCCATTTGAAGTTACCGTTTCTGCATTTACATTCATGGATTTACAAGAACTGTTATTAAAGAAACTGATTGTTGCCTTGCCGGTTTGATCGGTTTTAACATCTGGATTCCAGTAAAGGGTACGTCTGTAATCTTTTTCATTCGGAAGCATTGCTTTATCATATCGGGGACTGTAAAATTCCTTCACATGAGCATACCCATCAAATTTAGTATCTCGAATGCCGGCAGGTACATTCTGGTAATTTTTTTTAGTATGTAGTATGATTAACACAGTCGTTGTTGGATCAATTCTCGGATCAATTCTTATGATTGAATTGAAATCTTCAATTAATGATGCCGACTCAATTTCATCCAGCCGGGGTAAAATAGATGCCTGGTTATCAAAATCGGCCGCATTATTCGTTGCTGAAGGATTTGAACTTCCTGTTGTACTGTTGCCGGCAGGCGAATTCGTGGGGTTGTTATTCATAAATTGGTTTGCATTGCTCGTACTAAAGTCAGAACTTTGGAAATTGTCAACACCTGAAAGTATCGCATTTATTCCTGAAATGAGTTGCATAGAGTTATCTTTTACAAACATCACATTTTTCCCTTTATACTTTCCTGTTGAGGAATTATAGTACTTGTTCATTTTTTCTAGGAATAAAAATATATCTGCCGGCATCCAGTCTCCTTTATCAATCATTTTATCCAGTTCTTTTTCAACTTTATATTCCACATTGACTTTTACAGGAGCATATTCATTGTTTTTCTTTTTTGCTTTTACTGTAATTTCCTGAAGCAAGTGATTTTTTTCACTCATTGAAAGATTTGTTTTATTAAGGTCAGAAATATCTTTCAGCATTTCTTTTGATATGACTGTATCCCTGACTGCTTTACTTAAGTCGGGTATATTTGTTTCAGTGAAAGAATAGCTTTTTAATTCAGGACTAAAGTTTCTGTCTAAAAGGATGTTTTTTTCTTTCAGTTTCCCATCATCTTTTGTTTGCAGAATCAAATTTGCCTGACCTTGAAAGTCTTGCAGGGCCAAATTAAATTTCCCTTCTTTATCAGTTTTACAAGTTCCTCTTTGCGACAAACTATCATTCATTAAAATCATAGTAACTTCCACATTCTCTTTTTTCTGTTTCAGAAGGAGAGAAGTTACTGTTCCTTCTATGACAAGTGCTTTCTCAACAGGATGCTTTATCTCAAAAGGAGTTACTCCTGCCATTTGTTTCCACGAATAGCGACTCCAACCCTGGGTAAGTAGCAACAAATCTAATGCCTGTCTGCGTGAAGGATCGTCCGACTCGAAATAATATTCGGGATTTTCAATAAAACCTTTCACCTCCGACGACAGGAGCAGATTTGTTAAAAGATTATCACTGTATGGGTTTGAAGATGTTGTTGCATTATCGTGCACTGCAACCGAAAATTGAGTCTCAATAGGATTTCCTCTTAAATCACTTAACTGAAAATGGATATCTACCTTTTCAAATGGTTTAAAAACATCATTGTCCTTTGACATTTCAATTTTCATTTGACTGTTGTGATTTATAAAAATAAGCCGTTCACTCAACACTTCACCCGAAGTATTGTAAAGAGTTACTTGAGCTACACCTGTTGGAAGCATTTTTTTATTAAAGGAAAGGAGTAACCCATTTTCTTTCCCGATAGATACCTGTTCGAAACCATACAATCTTCCACGACAGGAAATGGATAAACCAAGAGCTTCACTTTGCAATAAAGGACTTTTTTGAATTAAAATGTCAATTTTATCGGCATCATGGTTATTAATATTCAACACATAACCTGTTGATAAAGCTTTTGGAAGTTCGAATGAATATTCCTTGTTCTGATATTGTGCTTTCGCAGTATAGTTCCCTGTGCCAGGGATGAATTCAAAAACACCCATGTTCAGATAATCGGTTGAAAAATCGGTGACTTTTTTCCCCAGTTCGTCATATACCGAACCTGAAACAGTTGCATCTTGTCCATTATCTCCTGTTGCCTTGAAAGCCATTTTCGATTTTAATCCGGTGACCAAATTGCCTCCCTCGGGGAAGAATGTTAAATTAAGACTCTCTTTTTGTTCATACTCTTTCCTGAGTTTAGGAATTCTTTGTGAAGGAGCGCGTTCAGTAATTACATGTTTATAATCGCCTTCTACTATTGGTTTATCATATACAGGAAGTACCCGTGAGAAAATGTTGTTTTGATCAAAATTGAGCATATAACGGGTATATGCTCTCACTTCATAGAACCCTGCAAATTTAGTAGTTAGAAATTTAAACTCACCATGGCATTGTCCGTTTTCAATCTTTAATTTTTTTGTTTCAACTATAGTCCCTTCAGGGGATACCAATTCTACATACAAAGTTTTACTCAAATGACTTAATGCATTACGATCTGCTGTAACTACATAAGCCTTGAACCAAAGAGACTCACCCAGAAAATACACAGAATTGTCAAAGTGCAGGTAGACCTTTTCCTGGGGATAATCATTTGAGAAGGTAGAAAAATGCTTTGAATAAGCTGCAATTTTTCGAATGGCAGTACTGTCCTGTGCCTGTAAATTCATCCCCGTCAGAAAGATTATAGACAGAATTAGTTTTTGGGATTTTCGCAATGTGTTCATATTCATTTTTTATGTAATAGATTTACTTAATTATACGATACATTCCTCCGGGTAAACATTTTACCAACCCTTTAAATTCTAACTCCAACAATAAAGAGGAAATTTTACTGATAGGTTTAATCAATTTTAATGCCATATCATTTACCTGAATGCCATCAGGATTTTGCCTTAGAGCTGAAACAATTGCTTGCTCTTCTTCCGAAAGATCCTGAAATAATGCAGTTTGAACAAATGTTGCGTTTGGTGAATCTGTTTTTTCCCAGTTCATTAATTTCAAAATATCATCAGCCGATTCAATTAATGATGCTTTGTTGTTTTTAATCAACCCATTGCATCCCACTGACCATTCATCATTTACCCGTCCGGGGAAAGCAAATACATCACGATTGTAATCGTTGGCAATTTCTGCAGTGATCAGTGCTCCCCCGCGGAACCCTGATTCTACCACTACAATTGCATCACACAGTCCGGCAATAATCCGGTTTCGTTGCACAAAATTTTGTTTGTCCGGATTTGTCTGGCTTAAGTACTCCGTCAATAATGCTCCGTTTTGCAACATTTTAATTGCAATCGGACGATGAGATGCCGGATAAATCCTATCCAACCCATGCCCGATGATTCCAATGGTAGGCAACCCTGCATCGAGAGCAGCTTTATGTGCGCAAATATCCACACCATAGGCAAGTCCGCTGACAATAGTGATTGTTGGTTGAACTCTCACTAAACCTTCAATTAGTTTTTTGCAATTTTCTTTCCCAGTCTCGGTTGCATTTCTTGTCCCTACTATTCCCACAAATTTACCATTATTCAAATTGCAATTTCCTTTTGAATAAATTAAAACAGGTGAATCAGGGCATTCTTTCAACCTGTATGGATAATCCCTGTCAGTGAAATAACTGGTCTGTATCTTATTCTTAAGTATAAATTCTATTTCCTGTCCGGCACGTTTTAAGACCTGTTGTGAGACGATTTCTTTTGAAAGTACATCACCTATACCAGGAATTTTAGCTAAGTTCTGTTGCTTTTCTTTGAAAACACCTTCAACATTCCCAATATAAGCAATCAGATTTTTAGCAAGACTATTTCCAATCCCTTTTATCAGGGTAATCCCTATTTTATATTTCAGAGTTTCGTCATTCATAGTTTTTAACCACAAAAAAAAACAGAAGTTCGTGAAACAGAATCTCTCCCGGATAGTTTTATTTAAAATATCCTCTTGACAATTTTGGAGTTATAAATCGCATTCCTGTCCATCCTATCAACATCCCGGTAATGTCACTGAACCAATCAAACCATTCAGCGGTACGGGGTGCAAAATACATAGGTTGAAGAATCTCCACAGCACCTCCCAGGAATACAGGAAACAGAAGACATATTAAAATAAATGCAACTATTGATATTGTATTCGTTTTAGCATATCGACGAAATTCAAAAATTAAAGCACCGGTTAAACCTGCATACATCAATATATGAACCAGTTTATCTTCGTTTTCGAAAGTTGGAATACCGTTAAAAGTCGATGGTGGAGCAAACGATAAATAAAGAATGATGCAAATTACAACGATTGATTTCCAAAAATAGAGAATAAAGTGAATGATTTTCATTTCATTTGTTATTTAAAGGGTTACAATTTTTCCCCAAAAGCCAAATCACCGGCATCTCCCAAACCGGGAATAATATACGAATGTTCATTTAATTCCGGATCTATAGCAGCAGCCCAAACGGTTGTTTTTGCTTCCGGGAAATGAGTTGAAATATAATCGATAGCAATCTGGCTTGATATAACAGTTGCAATATGGATATGAGCAGGTTTCCCTTTTGTAAGCAACGCACCATAGGCCAGTTCCATTGAGCCCCCGGTAGCCAGCATTGGGTCGGTAATGATCAATGTCTTACCATCCAGATTCGGCGAAGCAATGTATTCAATAAAAATATCGAATTTCAGTGCGTCTTTGTATTTGCGATAAGCTGACACAAAAGCATTTTCGGAAGAATCAAAAAAATTCAGAAACCCGGAGTGAAAAGGTAACCCTGCTCGAAGAATTGTAGCAATAACTATTTTCTCATCTAAAACTTCTGTGTTCGCTATTCCAAGAGGTGTTTTTACTTCCTCCTCTTTATAACGCATTTTTTTACTGATTTCATAAGCCATTATTTCACCGATTCGTTCCATATTTCTTCGAAAACGCATGGAGTCCTTTTGAATTTTTACTGAACGAATTTCTTTAATAAAATGGTTTAAAACAGAATTATTATCAGAGAGATTGATGATATCCATCGGGTTTTAATTTTTTAATTGTATAGTGAATGATAGATTGTCCTTCTGTCAATATTCCAACCTCTCAACAACGTTCTCAAGGTGGAGACGAAGTAAGAGAAGGTTTTAGCGAAAGGGGTTGCAGAAGTTTAAAGTAATACGATAAGTCAATTTATATTTTCTATCACTTATAAATTCTTTTTGTCTTTTTCTCTGATTTCAGTTCTCCTTATTTTGCCGCTTATGGTTTTTGGTAATTCATCCACAAATTCTATAATTCGTGGATATTTATAGGGTGCAGTTACAGATTTCACGTGATCCTGAATTTCTTTAATCAGCTTATCACCGGCTTTATCTTTGTAATCTTTAGCCAGAATAATGGTAGCTTTCACCACCTGCCCACGAATTTCATCCGGTACACCTGTAATAGCACATTCAACTACGGCCGGATGAGTCATTAAGGCACTTTCCACTTCGAAAGGCCCGATTCGGTAGCCTGAACTCTTGATCACATCATCAGCACGTCCCACAAACCAAAAATAACCATCCTCGTCACGCCATGCCACATCACCCGTATAATACACACCATCATGCCATGCTTCTTTTGTAAGATTTTCATTGCGATAATAACCCTTGAAAAGTCCGACAGGATACTGCTTATCAGTACGGATCACTATTTGACCCTGTTCTCCAACTTCTGCTACACGTCCATCAGGTGTCAGCAAATCGACATCATAATGTGGATTTATCAATCCCATTGAACCCGGTTTTGGTTCTACCCATGGTGAAGTGAATAACGAAAGTGTTGTTTCACTTTGTCCGTACCCTTCACGCAACTTGATACCTGTCAGTTTTAAAAATTGTTCATATACAGCAGGATTCAATGCTTCCCCGGCAATGGTACAATATTCAAGGGAAGATAAATCATAATGTGTCAGATCTTCACGAATCAGAAAACGGAAAATTGTCGGAGGCGCACATAATGAAGTGATGCGATACTTCTGAATCATTTCCAACATTGCTGAAGGAGTAAATTTTTCATGATCATACACAAATACGCAGGCACCAACAATCCATTGTCCGTAAAGTTTTCCCCATACAGCTTTCAGCCAACCGGTATCGGCAATGGTAAGATGCAAACTGTCTTCGCGTAAATTGTGCCAGTATTTAGCAGTAATAATATGGGCCAGTGGATACACGCAATCCAGCAATACCATTTTTGCGTTTCCTGTTGTTCCGGAAGTAAAGCTTATAATAAGTGGATCATCATTTTCATTTACATTGACAATAGGAGTGAAGGGGGCTGCGTTTTCAATTCCTTTATGGAAATCAAGCCATCCTTCGGGGATGATATGTCCAACTGATATCAACATTTTCACGCTTGGTGATTCAGGCATTGAATCATTAATGTGGGTAATTATCGGTTCTTCACCAACGGCAACTATTGCTTTAATATCAGCGGCATTGTTGCGGTAGATAAGATCCTTTTTAGTTAGTAAATGAGTGGCAGGAATAATAATTGCCCCGATTTTATGTAATGCCACGATGGTAAACCAAAATTCATACCTTCGTTTCAGAATGGCCATTACGATATCCCCTTTTTTAATGCCAAGACTTTGGAAATAGGAAGCCGTCTGATCGGTATATTTTTTCATGTCACCAAATGTAAATTCGTGACATTCACCCTGATCATTTGTCCAGAGTAGTGCTTTTTTATTTGGTTCTTTTTTAGCCCAGGCATCTACAATGTCGTATCCAAAATTAAAATTTTTCGGAACTATTAATTTGTAATTTGCTTTGAAATCTTCAAAGTCTTTAAATTCGGTTTGTTGAAGATATTTTTCAATCATATTTAAATACTTTATATTCTATATAATAATTGCCAAAAAGGTAACTTTCTTTCCATTCAATGCCTTCATTCCATGCGGTTTGGAAGAATCAAAATAGATACTGTCGCCTTCGTTTAATGTAATATCGTTCCCTGCTATTTGCAGGTTCATCGTCCCTTCCAGGATGAAATTGAATTCCTGTCCTAAATGGGAATTTAAATGCACTGGGTTATCCGAAGGTTCAACAGTCACTTCAAAGGGTTCCGCTTTTGCATACCTAAAACCATGTGCAAGGGATTGGTATTTATATACTTTGTTGCGTTCTACACTTGTTCCTGTCCCTTTTCGTGTAACTGAGAAAGCCAGCGAATGCGGATCGTTGCCCGAGATTAAAGCGGTTGTTTCCACGCCAAAAGTCTGGGCCATATCGCAAATAAAACTCATCGGAATATCGTAATTTCCCGATTCGTATTTTTCGTAATCTTCCTGACTTACACCACATTTTGAAGCCACAACTTCTGTAGTTAAATCTAACGCGTCGCGAAGTCCGTGTAGTCTTTGAGCAATTTGTCTGATTTGTGTGTTCATACTGTATTGTTGAATTATCTTCAGTTATTTCTGAAGAATGATATGGATTATGCTTATGAAATGATGATTCACTGAATAAAAGATTTTTAAATAAACAGTTCGTAAACGATCAGTTTATTTTAATCCTTAATACAACGGACAGAAAATCCACTTTGCTTAATATCACTGACATTTACTGCCTGTCCGGATGAATTACTTAAAGACCAACTCCAGGCGTTGTTTGCGTCTATCTCAGTGGATGACCACCATTTCCCATCTGTTCCTATATTGTAAAATCCATAGGTGTTATTTTCAATTGAAATAAAACCACCGGGTAAAGCTGTAAAACTACTTGAATTGGTTGCCAAAACATAATTCCCAGTCCAATCTGAATTTCCTGTCTCTTTTAATTTATCTCCGGCAACGGTTGCCCCTCCTAAATAATTCATCAGAGTTGTCCATTCGGCCTGTGTCGGAATATGCCAGCCTGTTGGGGCTAAAAACCGGATATCATGTACCGCATACCAATTATAAAGGTTACCATACTTAATACTATCAGTAGTGCTGTTAGTATAACTGCAATATGCTCCCGATGTAAGATTTTTCCATGAGACAGGATTTGTAACTTTCGTTATGAAATTTCCGTTACGATACTTGGATGCTTTCAAATTTTCTGCCATCCATACCTGCGAACCAATTGTTACAGTATTATATATATTATCATTAATATCGTCTAACAATGTTGTAAAACTTAGTTGACTGCCATAAGCAGTTCCTGTACTGTTGGTAGCGTAACAACGTATATAATATTTTGTACCCATGATTAGACCGGTTACAGAAGTTGAAAATTGTCCGGTGCCGGCAGTAGCGGTTGATTTACTGTTTGATGTAGTCGGGTTTGGGCTTGTACTCCAACAGGCACCACGGGCAGTTATTGTTGCACCTGCATCAACAGGGACATTCCCCCAACAGGTTACTGAATTTGTTGAAACAGCAGTTAATTTATTTGTTTCTACAACCGGTAATAATGCAGTATTTACACAACTGGGCGCAACTATCAGTAAGAATCCTGTTAGTACTAAAAATGGGATACGAAATTTGGTTGGTTTACTCATAATTGTTAATTAGTTTTTTAAATTAAAAAGCAGATAGAAATTAAATGCCATTATTCAGTGATTTTTAATTTTCAATCTGGTCTTAAGTACTTGATAATAGTTATTGATACAGTTGAATTTTGTTGAAATATCTTATCATACTGAAATTTATTTGCTATTTCTAACCACAAAACCACAAAATCCGACCCAACTCTCTCCAAATTGAGAGGGAGTAAGAAGGATAAGTGAAACATTCTTATTTTTTTTGTTTATATCAAATTTTCTAAATCCCATCTTAACATCCCCCGTTTGGGAGCTTTGGGGTCAGTCAAAAACAGTATATTAATTCCTTTGCATTATATAATATCGGAATTCAATTTCTGTTTCTTCTCAAATCTGAAATTCTAATTAGTCATGGGAATAAATATTATTTTATATGCGATGCTTTTAATCCCTTAATCACTGCATTTGTAAATCCATTAGCTTCCATTTCATTAAGTCCTTTGATAGTAGTACCACCTGCAGTGGTTACTTTATCAATTTCAACTTCAGGATGTGTGCCGTTAGCTTCCAGTAAATTGATAGCACCACGCAGAGTCTGAATAACTACTTCTTTTGCCATATTTGGATAAATACCCATTTCCACACCACCTTCTGTGGCAGCACGTATATATCGAAATGCATAAGCTATTCCACAGGAAGAAAGTGACATAAAAGCATTTAATTGGCTTTCGGGAACGAGAAAGGTTTTCCCTAATTCTGAAAATATATCAACAATTAATTGTTCCTGATCTTTCGATGCATTGAAGCTTGAAATGGTGGAAACACTTTGCAGAATGTCGATAGCTATATTTGGTATAATACGGAATATTATTCCATCTGTATTGAAATATTTAGTTAACTGTTCAAATTCAACTCCTGCTGCAATTGAAACAACGATTTGTTTTTTGTAATCAAATTTATTGTCAAATTCATCGGCAATTGATTCAACCAACCATGGTTTTACTGCCAGTATAATGATATTGGCATCTTTTATTATTTCCCTGTTGGAATTACTCACTGTAATCTCAGGTGCAAAAGCTTTTATCGCATCTAAATTTTTTTGCGATATATCACTTACCCTGATATTTTTTGATTGTATAAGCTTCCCTCTGGATAACCCACGGGCAATGGCACCGCCCATGTTTCCTGCACCAATGATGGCTATTTGTAAATCAGTTGTTTCCATAGTTTCTTTATTTTAATAGAATATGTTCAATTTCAGACAACAAAGATAGAATAAGTAATTTAAAATATTGTTTGTAAATTAAGAATTGTTAGAAAATTCATTCCCGTTTTAATTATAAGTAATATAAATGATCAAATGATATACTTTATATGTGAGTCCAAAAGCCCACAGGTGGGAATATTAAGACACTGTATTTGAAATTTATCTTTCCCTTGAAAGAGTTTTTAAGTTTCGTTCTTAAGTCCCCGTTTGGGGGTTGAGGGTCAGAATAATCAAAAAAAAAACATTAATCATCTGTTTTAACAACATGCAAAGTGTTCATTAAATATTATCATGTTCTTATCTGATTTTCTTTTCATGATTTTAAAAACTGAGATTTAAACATCCCAAAAGACCCCATGGACTTACACCGGCATGATTTAAATCTGTGAGTCTCCAAACTGACTGTAAAGTGAAAATGTGCAGTATATTTGTAAACCCTACTCCAACTTCCATATAAGGTTTTGTCAAAGGGTTCATGAATACAGGATAGTCAAGTTGTGAAGCATGCGATTCGTTTAACCCTCCATATGACATCTTGAAAGAGAACATTTCACGCAGGTTAAAATTTTTGATAAGTGGAATCTGGTTCATGATGACTCCGTTCAACAATAACTCTGTGTGCAAATTTACGTACTTATCAGCGGCATATTCCATGTAATTCATCAGGTTGAATGTATACGAACTGTAACCTCCCGATTCGCTTCCCGGGGGTATTCCCAGCATTGGGTAAGGTACGTTTCCAAGGATAATACCTGCATCAGCAATATAATTAAATTGTCCGAAATCAAATCGTATAAATTGCTTCATTTCTCCTATAATTTTACCGTATTGACCTGACTTATTTGCAAACTGGTATTTACCACATTCCAGAATTCCATATACTACCGGCATATTGTTGGAGATATAAATACGTTGCATATAAGCATCATAGGTCCTTTCATCAAATGAAAACCGTGTTGAAAAAGTTGCTGATTGTTGTAGGATATAATTTGCTATGCTGACTTTCTCAATGGACATTGGCATAGTAGCGTTTGCAAATAATTGATTGGAACGTAAATAGATATTACTTTCAATATCTTGATTCCAATCGGTTGCAAATGAGAGTGAATATTCTTTTCGTTCACTAATTTTCCGTGCAGCTGAGAATGCTAAAAAGGAACCTGAAATATCTTCATCACCTGTAACAAGCGGATTTTCACGATACATAAAGTTATTGTAATTATAATCAATCCGCCTGTAATCATCCATGTAATTAAAATTCAATATTCTTCTTTTTTCTCCTTGAAATTTATATTGGGCTATGCCTGAATATTTCACAGCTTCATTTTTAAATCCGTAACCTATGAACCCCCCAATGGAAAAATCCTTCCATAATTTTTCATTGGTTTGAAAAGGTAATGTGAGGCGTAATCCTTCTATATCTGTTACCCGGATAACTTGTTCAATCTTTCCGATATCTATTTTACCAACAGGAATATATCCGGTAAAAACTATATCTGCAATCCATTTGGCGGTTCGCAATAAAGGAGTATTATTCAAAACAGACAGTTTTTCATCCAAAGTTGTCTGATTGTATTCACTTTGTGCAAAATTTTTACCTGGTTGAACATTTGAATCGGTCGAATGAAATGTTACACTCTTTTTTACAAAGATCTCAGGTCTTGGATGCAGGCTGTCGGTGAGCAAAGCATAATTCATATTTAATGCCGATTCTTCCGATTGACGCATCCAATGATTGGTGGATACCGGGACGAATTTTTGTGAAATATGCAGGTTGTGTATAAAATTAATATTCGCCTGAACAGGCAAATCCGCTTCAATATGAGTCAGGCTGTATGTAGTTGAATCAATCCACAATTTCCCATCAAAAGCTAAATTCTTAGGATTCTTACTCCGGTAATGTATTTCGTATTGTTTGCCGTTTATTGTTTTAATACTGTCGGCTAAATAGTATTCATAAAAAGCATTTCCAACAGTTGAAAGGGGACTCACAATACTCTTTCCGAAAACAGTAATGGAATTATCGTAAAAATTCAATTCGGTATCTAACTCACCTACAAGCTTTTCAAGAATCTTTTTTCCTGTTTTAGGAGAGGAAAAAATGGTATTCGAAAGTTGTTTCTTGCCTGTTGAAGTGATCTGATAGTTGTTTTCTTCCATGAAAAGTGGAACTACAAGGGATGAATCGGAACCTGAAATATTCCCTTTTTTGAACTGGTCAAAAATCCTTCTGCTCATTGAACGTTGACTTATCTTACTTAGCAATACCAGATTTTGTTCGGTACTGTGTGCTTTGTATCCGTTCTGACGGCTGATATCATTTACTTTACTGAGTATTCTTACTTTTTTCATCATTTCCAGAGCAGGATTTGACCCGGGGACGACAAATACTTCCTGAAGGAGTGTATTCGCTTCATCCAATTCAACCTGAAGTCCGACACTTTGCCCGGGTTTTATTTTGATTTCATGCTTTTTATATCCGATTGAAGTAAATACGAGTGTATTCTTTCTTTCATTTGTACGAATCATGAAGTAACCTTCTTCATTCGATTGAGTACTGGTTTGTGAGTTTTTAAATGAAATATTGACTGAAGGAATAGGAGTTTTATCAACACTGTTTAACACCTGGCCTACAACTAATGTTTCCTGAGCCTTTATGGAAGGTGTAAGAAGTAAGAGCAAGAGTAGAATGTTTATAAATACGTTTTTAAAATTTTCTATACGTATTAAACTCCGTATTTTGGGGCTGATGTTTCTGTTCATAAATCATTTCTTTATGACCTACCGTGCGAAGAAGGCATAAGGTTGTCTGTGCAAATTTGAAATCGAATTGATATGATTCTTTATTACTATTCTGTCCACTATATAATAAATTGGATTGAGCTATCAATCAGTGGATAACAAATTATTATTCAGTAATTTATAGTTATAAATCTTGTTGTTCAATCCCTGATCGTGGGGACTTGGTTGCTTTATCTTTCTCTAATTCCTTCATCCTTTTATACAATGGATGACATTCCATCACGGTTTTCCTTAAAAAATGAACATCGATATGAGTGTATAGTTCGGTAGTCGTAATTGATTCATGACCAAGTAATTGTTGAATAGCACGTAAATTGGCACCATTTTCAAGTAAATGAGTAGCAAATGAATGACGGAATGTATGCGGACTCACATTTTTTCGTATACCGGCTAATAATGCCAACTCCTTTACGATTTTGAAAACCATATCCCGTTTCAACTTCGAACCTCTTCGGTTTAAGAATAACCAATCTTCATGTCCTTTTTTAATTTTGAGACTATTTCTGTCTGTTTTCCATAGCCCGATTTGTTTTATTGCCTGAGGTGACATTGGAACCAGACGTTGTTTGCTGCCTTTTCCTTCAACCAGCATATATCCTTCGTCCATATAAAGTTGGGATAATTGAAGACCAAGCAGTTCCGAAACCCTTAACCCCGAACCATAAAGTACTTCAATGATTGCTTTATTGCGTTGGCCTTCTTTTTTAGATAAATCGATGGCACCCACTATATCGTCAATTTCCTGAACAGATAATATTTCAGGTAATCTTAATCCAATCTTTGGACTTTCAAGTAACTCTGTCGGGTCATCAATGCTGTGATTTTTATAAATCAGAAAGTGATAAAAGGATTTTATACCCGACAAAATGCGTGCCTGTGATCGTGGATGAATGCCTAAACTATTTAATTCAATTATAAAATCGCGTATATGGTTGGTTTTTGCTGTTTCAAGTGTAATGTGAGCATCCGATAAATATCCTGATAATTTCAACAAATCACTTTCGTATGCCTCTATCGTATTGTCGGATAATGCTTTTTCAAATTTCAGATACAAATGATATTCATCCAGGATAGGAAGCATAATTAAATAATAATTATAATTTTATAATTTACAGTTAATAATTGAAATTGACAACTATGTAAAGGGAATACAGATTGTCTTATATTCTAACTGAAAACTTCTGCTACCCCGGGGCTCTAACGCTCTCATCTTAGGAGAGTAGTAGGAATGTTGAAAGGAGGACAATGTAATATTTCCACTACCGATACTTTAAATCATACAATCAATAAAATGTATTTCTGTATTTCAACTAAAATGTTTACAAAGATATTAAAAAGATTTTATTCATACTAAAAAGAATGACCATATGCAGATGTGAAACCCTCACTAAAAGCCGTGTAAATAGCAATAAAGTCATTTAATAAAAGATATCGTGAGAATTGCAGTTAGTGAGGGCTTCACTTTTGGTTGCAGAAGTTAAACCCTCACTAACTCTACTTTCCATGATTTTAAAATTAACCACAATAATTATTTACACTTTATTTTTTAAATACATTTATGTATTTCTCAATTGTGTTCTCTATTGTGTCTTAATGTGCCTACTGTGGTTAATTTTTTTTTAGTAAAGTAGATTTAAAAATAATTTCGTTATTTCCTATCTGAATAATTATTCTATCTTTGTCAATGTATATATAATCAGATTTGATCACGGATATAAATCATGTAACAATCAATAATAAAATGAAAATTAACAAATTCTTTCTTACCTTTTGTTTTCTGGGATTATCCCTGTCACTCTTTGCTTATGATGTCGTTGGTCATAGAATAATTGCCGATATCGCCTATAATAACCTGACCACTGGTGCCCGTACTCAGGTAGATAAAGTACTTGGTAAACATGGTATTATTTACGATGCTGGCTGGGCTGATGATGTTCGAAGCGATAGTAAATATGCCTATAGTTATCAATGGCACTACCAGGATTTAGATGATAACATGACTTCCGCCGATCTGAAAAAACTGCTGGATAACCCGACTGCTGAAGGTGAACATTTGTTTTTTGCCATCGATTCAATGATTGTACGCTTGAAAAAAGACAAAAACGATGCTGAAGCACTGAAATTCCTGGTCCATTTTATAGGCGACTTGCACCAGCCATTGCACCTGGGGCGTAAAGATGATAAGGGTGGAAATAAAATAGAGTTTAACTGGTTCGGACGGAAGACGAACTTGCATGCCGTGTGGGATGGTTCCCTGATTGAAAGCAAAAAAATGTCGTATTCAGAGTTTAGCCGGTATTTACAAGACAAGTTCGAACCACGGAAAGCCGAATTCAAAAAGCACAATCTGCTACAATCCATTGAAGCTTCGTATGCCGTGCGGAATATGATTTATAGCTACGATACTTCCGATACCAACAATTACCATTATGTTTATGCATTTGCCGACAAACTGGACGAAATGCTTTACCGGGGCGGAATTCAACTAGCCAATATCCTGAATGCCATTTATAAATAAATTTTCCAGTCTCTAAATAAAAAACGCTTGTCATCAATTATGACAAGCGTTTTTTATTGTGCGATTGCTTCTGCTATATAAAATGAAAAGCCTAACCACAATAGAATAATTTACAATTTATTCATTTACAATTGAACTATAACCGTTATTGTCCTACTATTTATTCATTATACCATTCAACCGGCCGGGAGTGAGGGTTTTATTTCCGGAATACCTGAATTCAGAAATCAGGGTGAAGCCCTCACTTTGATATGACCCCAGGTTCCTCACGTTGATGATAGCAAGGCAAAAGGACCAAGAACCAAGAGCCAAGAAAAAAGATAAATAATAAAAGACTGCGGAACCCTCAAACCTTTCAAACCTTTCAAAATCTTCAAACTTTTTTATCTTATTTCGCTCTTAAATATTGTGCCGGCCAATTTACATCAACTCCTGTTTTCAATGCAAAATATGGGTTTCTTAATAATTCCCGGGCTAAGAAAACCATATCGGCTTTTTCAGTATCCAGAATGTCATTTATTTGTTCAATGGATGTAATCAGACCAACTGCTGCTGTTAAAATTCCTGTTTTCCTTATTTCATCTGAAAAAGGAACCTGGTAGCCCGGACCAACTGGAATCTTCACAGTCGCAATGTTGCCTCCGGATGAACAATCAATCAGATCCACACCCTGTTCATATAAAATACGGCTTAGCTCAATAGAATCATTTAAATCCCAACCTCCATCGGCCCATTCGCTGGCTGAAAGTCTGACAAATAAGGGATTTTCAACAGGCCATACCGATTGAACTGCGGTGATTATTTCCAACAATAAGCGGATTCTGTTTTCAAAACTACCGCCATATTCATCCGTACGGGTATTACTCAATGGTGAATAAAATTGATGAATGAGGTAACCATGGGCTGCATGGATTTCGAGTACTTTGAACCCTGCCTGATTTGCACGTAGCGCAGTAGCCTTGAATTGATTAATAATAGTATTAATCTCTGATTTAGTAAGTTCGTCAGGTTTACTCTCAGTCAAATCGAAAGGGATAGGTGAGGGGGCAACTGTAAACCAACCACCCTCTTTTATCTGCAGTTGTTTTCCTCCTTTTGACGGATGATCATGAGACGCTTTCCGTCCTGCATGGGCGATTTGTATCCCGGCGACAGCACCCTGATGTTGAACAAAATTGGCTATCTTCTGTAATCCAACTATCTGAGTATCGTTCCACAGCCCTAAATCAAATGGCGAGATTCGTCCTTCAGGCGTAACGGATGTTGCCTCTACCATGATTAAGCCGGCACCTCCAACTGCTCTTGTTCCATAATGAACAAAATGCCAGTCATTTGCAAATCCATTCACAGAAGAATATTGACACATAGGTGACATTCCGATACGATTTCTAAATGTAACGGATTTTATTGAAATTGCTTGATCTGTTTTTGACATGTGGGATAGTATTTAAACGAAACAAATATAGTATTTTATTGATGATGGAACAATGATAGCTTCTAAAATGTTTAATTATTTTTCACGTTAACAGTCATGCCTAACTATGAATGCCGGTCATATTCTAACTATTATGAAACAAACAGAAGACATTCTAATTTGCAATTTACAATTTACGATTTACAATTGGTCGGGTTCAAAATTAATTTGCATTTAGTCAACCAATCAACCAATTAACTAATCAACCAATCATCAACATGGAACACGAAACGGGGAACACGTAACACATAACACTGAACCCGAAACGTAAATCTCAACCAAATAGTATGTAATTCTGAACTGAATTTTGAAAAAAACGTATTTTTCAATCATTCATCATCAGGGTTATCGATAAAAGTCGTATTTTTGTAGCAAAGCATATTCGGTTATACAATAATTTAAATCATCGAATGACAATAGTTTGTAATAAGTTGAAATGGATCGGTTGACTGATAAAGCGGAAAATGAATAAAAAAAACAAAACCGGAATGAAAATTAAAATTGTCAATCATTCAAAGCATCCACTTCCTGAATATGCAACGCCTTTATCAGCGGGGATGGATTTGCGTGCCAATATAGAAATCCCTGTAATTCTGAAACCTTTGGAACGAAAATTGATACCAACAGGAATCTATCTTGAACTTCATGCAGGATTTGAAGCTCAAATCCGGCCCAGAAGCGGGTTGGCTATAAAAAAAGGAATTACAGTGCTCAATTCACCGGGAACCATCGATGCTGATTACAGGGGTGAAGTTTGTGTTATTCTGGTAAATCTATCAAATGAAGAATTTATCATTAACGACGGTGAGCGAATTTGTCAAATGGTGATTGCAAGCCATGAACAGGCTGAATGGATTGAAGTTACAAAACTTGAAGAAACAGGTCGGGGTACTGGAGGATTCGGTCATACAGGAAATTAATGCTTCATTTTATAAAATGGCCGAATGCTAAAAAGAAGGTGAGATTTCTTTAATCAAATAGTGCTATACTTAATTGTTCATTATTATTCATACTTATGTTTAAAAAATATTATCTGTGTATCCTGTTTGTTTTTTCCTTAGTATCATGTACTATAACTCAAAAAGCAGTTGTAAAAAACACCAACAAAGAGCAATTGACAGATTCAACCCAACGTCAGTTCGATTATTATTTCTTTGAAGGAATACAACAAAAAGACAACCAACAATACGATCAGGCTCTTGAAACATTCAGGTTATGTCTTGCCATTGATTCTTTGGATGCGGGTGCACAATCGGAAATGGGGATGTTGTATGCTTTAATCGGATATAACAACAATGCAATACACTGTTTGGAAAACGCAATTAAAATCGATCCTGCCAATTGGTGGTATAATGTGCAGTTAATTTCGATGTATTCCGAATTAAAAAACTGGAACAGAGCAATTGAAATTACAAACAACCTTCAGAAATTATTTCCTAACAAGGAAGAAGTTTACACAATGCTTGCCACTTTTTACAAAGAGACCAAACAATATGAGAAATCAATTGCCGCTTTTGACAGACTGGAAAATCTGAATGGAATTGATGAGACCACTTCATTTGAAAAATTCCAGTTATATATTTTATTAAATAAACCTCAGAAAGGGGTTGCAGAAATTGATAAACTGGTCAATAAATATCCAACTGAAACCCGGTATAAAGTATTACGGGGTGATATCTTTATGCAGCAAAAAATGCCTGAAAAGGCCTTTGAAATTTACCAGAATGTATTGAAAGATGATCCGGAAAACCCGTATGTATATGTTTCGCTTTCGGAATATTATAAAAGTGTCAACCAGCCTGAAAAGGCAATGGAATCAATTGTCAGTGCACTGAAGAGTGATCAGATGGATGTAGAAACAAAAGTGAGTGTTTTGGGACAATATGTTGAAAAACTGGCACAGGATTCAACAAAATTAGTTGAAACTGAAAGCCTGTTTAAACTTCTGGTCGACCGTTATCCTATGGAAGAACAGGTTCATGGTTATTATGCCGTTTTTTTGCTTTATCAGAAAAGAAATGTAGAAGCTTTATCAGAGCTGGAAACTATGATCAATATCAACCCTAAAAATGATCAGACATGGATGCGAATAATACAAATTTATATAGGAGATAAAAATTATCAGCAAATATTAAATACAACAGCAAGGGCAATTGAAAATTTACCAAAACTTCCGGTCTGGTATTTCTATCGTGGAATTGCACAGTTTCAGTTAACCGATTATCATGGAGCAATGGCTTCTTATCTGAAAGGTTTACCCTTAATTACTCCCGAACAGGCTGAATTAAAAAGTGATTTTTATGCTCAGATTGCAGATATATATTTTAAATTTGAGAAAAAAGATTCGGCTTTTGTTAACTACGAGGCTTCACTGGCTGCTAATCCGAAAAATATAATGGTCTTGAATAATTATGCCTATTATCTTTCGTTGGATAAAAAAGATTTGAAAAAAGCAGAGCAAATGAGTTCAAAGACTGTTGAACTGGAACCAAAAAACAGTACGTATCTGGATACTTATGCGTGGATTTTATATCAGGAAGGTAATTATTCACTGGCTAAATTCTATATCGAACGGGCAATTGATAATCTTTCAAAAGAGGAGGATTCGGGAGTTGTGCTGGAACATTATGGAGATATATTATGGATGAACAGTAAGGATACAAAAAAAGATGATGCGAAAGCATTAGATATCTGGCAAAAATCATATGATGCAGGAAATAAAACTGATGAGTTGAAACTAAAGATTACAAATAAAGGGTGGAAGAGATAGTTGATAGTCGGTAGTAAGAAGTCGGTAGTAAGAACTAAGTGAACTTCATGTTATCAGAATAACAATTAATATATAATCAAACAAATCAACTGAAGGCCAATGGCTTCGCCCCTCTCCAAAGGAGAGGGGGCAGGGGGAGAGGTCGGTATTTCTATAAAGAACCAAGAGCCAGTACAAAAGATAAAAGACAAATAAAAAAACTAAAATACAAGAGATGAAAAGTAGAATAATAATGGTTACTGTGTTTTCATTGCTGATTATGTCAGCTTGTAAAACTGCTAAACAGATATTGAAACCAACTGTTCCAACAACAAATGCAGTAGCGCAACTTATTGAACAGGTAAAAAAAGTAGAACCACAGTTTAAAACGGCCAATATAAGTAAAATGTCATTGGCATTTAATATCAATGAAAGGGAAGTGAATGTCTCTGCAGTATGCAAAATAATAAAAGATTCAGCAATATTTTTGTCCATTCAGCCATTTATGGGTATTGAGTTGTTCAAAGCTGAATTAATGCCTGATAGTATGAAAGTTTTTGATAAAATGAACCACAGGTATTTTGTCACTGATTATGGCTTTATCAGCAGACATTTTGGTGTCGATGTCGATTTCTATAGTTTTCAGTCCTTGCTTTCCGCTCAGTTCTTTTGTATAGGGGAAAAAGTAGTAAATACAGATAGTTGCAAGTTAATAAGTCAGAATAAAATTGAATTCAGTAGTGATAAAATGCTTCAAAATACTGAAATTTCACCTCTCAATTTGATTCAACAGGTAGTTTTGAAAGCTAAAAACAGTGATTATCAATTACAGACCGATTACACCGATTATACTTTGGTAAATGGTGTAAATTTTCCCCAAAAAATTGCTTTACAAGCTTCAAATCAAAAAACAAAGGCTACCTGCGATTTTTCAATTTTGAGAGTTGAATTCAATACCAACATTAAACTTTCTCCAACAAACCCCGATCGGTATTCACTTGGTGATATTGATCAACTACTTAAAAAATAATTTTTTAATTGAAAAGATTTCTTAAAAACTTATATTGATGCGCTTCCAAATTCAAATGAGAATATTCGTTGTGGTGATCACACTCATGACAGTTGTTTTTTCTATTCAGTCACAAAACGTTAAGGATTTAGAAGCTCAGCGAAAGCAAACACTTCAAAAACTCGAAACAACGAATAAAATGCTCAATGAAACTAAAAATTCAAAGCGTAGTTCGTTGAATAAACTGACGATTATTAAAAAAAATATTACAGTAAGGAAAGTGCTTATTAAAAACATTAGTACTGAAATAGAGCAATTAGATGCTCAGATAGCAGAATTGGACCGTCAAAAAAACGTACTTGAAACCCAATTACAGTCATTAAAACTAGACTATGCCAAATTAGTAGAGGAAGCTCATATCAATCGGAATTTGTATGCAAAAATAATGTTTGTACTGTCAGCTAAAACATTTGACCAGTCGTATCGGCGGCTACGGTATTTACAGGAATATTCGGACTATAGGAAAGATCAGGTACATGAAATAGAAATTGTAAAGCTACAAATAATACATAAAAACGATAGTCTACTCATTCATAAGAACACTAAATTACAGGTAGTACAACAAAAAGAAACTGAAGCACAGAAACTTTCAAAAGATGAGAACAATGAAAAGGTTCTTCTTACCGATCTTCAGAAAAAGGAAAGAAATCTGCGTTCGGATTTGAAAATTCAACAGAAAAAAGCAAATGACCTCAACAATAAAATTGAAAAAATTATTGCTGCTGAAATCCGGAAGGCTGATGCAAAACGTCAGGAAGCACGAAAGAAACATATTGCCGACGAAAACAGACGAATAGCTGAAGAAAACAGGCATATTGCAGATGAAAACAGACGTATAACTGCTGAAAATAAACGCGCTGCAGTTGAAAAGAAATCAAATGGCACTGCTAAAACCACTTTGGTAAGAAAAACTAAATCAGAAATCAGACAACCTAAACCGGAGATTAAACAAACAGACAACAACACTTCTTCATCGGAATCAGGACTTACCCGTGAAGAAACACTGTTATCGGGAAATTTTGGCAGGAATATGGGACGTCTCCCCTGGCCTACTGCAAACGGATTTATCAGTGGCCATTTTGGAATTCAGCAGCATGCATTTTTGAAACATGTAACAACGAACAATAAAGGAATATATATCCAAACACCATCAGGAAGTTCTGCCCGTGCAGTATTCGAAGGTGTCGTCACACAACGGTTTTCTATTCCCGGAAGTAACAATGCTGTCATCATTCAACATGGGAATTACCGTACTGTATATGCCAACCTGACACAGATTTTTGTCCGTGAAGGGGAACATGTAAGTGCCAAACAGCCTATCGGTAAAATTTATACGGATGATGAAAACGGAAATAAAACGGAATTGTATTTTCAGGTGTGGAAAGATAAAAACCTGCAAAACCCGGAAAACTGGATTGCGAGGTAGGTGTGCGTTCCGTGTTCCGTGTTCCGTGTTCCGGGTTCAGGGTTGATGATTCTTTGTACCGTTTAACTGTTTATTAATTCTATTTTACCATAAAAATTAAACACAATAGTTGCAATAGAAATAATAAAATGTTTTACATGAATCCTGTTGAGGTTCAAAATTTAAAATACCGTTAGGTATTTCTCTATTGTGTCCTTTTTTTTATTTTTTTTGTGTCCTATTGTGTCTATTGTGGTTACATGGTTTTTATTTTTCCTGTTATGGTAAAGTTGAATTAGTAATTGGTTAAATGTTTAATTGAGTTGATTAGTTAATTAAGTTAATTAAGTTAATAGGGTAATTGGTTGATTAAGTTGATTGGTTAATTGGTTAATTGGTTGATTGGTTAATTGGTTGATTGGTTAATTGGTTAATTGGTTGATTGGTTGATTGGTAGATTGATAAAATAGTAATTGGTTTATTGTTTGAATCAGAAAGAAAAAATATAACTGAAAATTGAATTCTTATGGAAGAGTTAGTAAAAGAATTGCAATTAGTTGATTATGGTGATAGCAACATTATCACCCTGGAAGGTCTTGAACATGTTCGTCGTCGCCCCGGAATGTATATCGGTAAACTCGGCGATGGTACTCATGTTGACGATGGGATATATGTATTGCTTAAGGAAGTTCTTGACAACTGTATTGATGAATATCGTATGGGTGCCGGAAAATCTATAGAAGTCAGAGTAAACGACGGTCGGGTTGAAGTCCGTGACTTTGGAAGGGGTATCCCACTTGGCAAAATGATAGAAGCAGTTTCTATTATGAATACCGGTGGAAAATACGACTCAAAGGCATTTAAAAAATCTGTAGGGCTGAATGGTGTTGGAACAAAAGCAGTCAATGCCCTTTCGGCTAAATTTGTGGTTCAAAGTTTCAGGGATGGACAAAGCCGGAAAGCTGAATTTGAAAAAGGGAAACTGGTAAGCGATTCGGATATTTTTGCCGACAATTCTTCCGATCGCGGTACATTGATATATTTCGAACCGGATGGAACTATGTTCGAGAATTATCTCTATAAAGATGAGTTCATCGAAACCATGTTGCGTAATTACGCTTACCTTAATACAGGATTGACAATTATTTTTAATGGCAAGAAGATACTGTCAAAAAACGGATTAACCGACTTGTTAAACGAGAATATTACTGCCCAGGCACTCTATCCTATCATTCATTTGAAAGGGGAAGACATCGAAATTGCTTTTACGCACAGTGACCAATATGGCGAAGAGTATTATTCGTTTGTAAACGGTCAGCATACAACCCAGGGCGGTACACATCAAAGTGCATTCCGTGAAGCAGTGGCACGTACCATTAAAGAGTTTTATTCCAAAAACGTGGAACTTGCCGATATCCGTAACGGGATTATTGCTGCTGTAGCCATTAGCGTAGAGGAACCGATCTTTGAGTCGCAGACAAAAACCAAACTCGGTTCGCGTGATATGGCCAAAGATGGTGTATCGGTGAATAAATTCATTTCCGATTTCCTGAAAAAAGAACTGGACAATTACCTGCATCGAAACAGTGAAACTGCCGCTATTTTATTTCAGAAAATTCAGGACTCAGAGAAAGAACGGAAGGCTATTGCAGGAGTTACTAAGCTGGCTCGCGAACGTGCCAAAAAAGTAAATCTTCATAACAAAAAACTCAGGGATTGTCGCATTCATTACAACGATTCGAAAGGGGATACGGATAATTCATGTATCTTTATTACCGAGGGAGATTCGGCCAGCGGTTCAATTACAAAAAGCCGTGATGTGAATTCACAGGCGGTGTTTAGTCTGAAAGGAAAGCCTTTGAACAGTTACGGACTCACCAAAAAGATAGTCTACGAAAACGAAGAATTTAATCTCCTGCAGGCTGCGTTGAACATTGAAGACGGCATTGAAGGATTACGCTATAATAAAGTAATTGTAGCTACCGATGCTGATGTCGATGGTATGCATATCCGGTTGTTGCTGATCACTTTCTTCCTTCAGTTTTTTCCGGAACTCATCAAAAAGGGTCATGTTCATATTCTGCAGACTCCGCTATTCAGGGTGAGGAGTAAAAAGGAGACCTTGTATTGCTATTCGGAAGACGAGAGGTTAGCGGCTCTGGCTAAACTGGGTGCAAATCCTGAAATTACCCGATTCAAAGGTCTGGGAGAAATATCACCGGATGAGTTTCAACACTTTATCGGTAAAGATATGCGCCTGGATCAGGTAACCCTGAAAAAAGAAGATGCTGTTGCCGACTTGTTATCATTCTATATGGGCAAAAATACTCCGGAACGCCAGAACTTTATTATCGATAACCTTGTGGTGGAAGAAGACATAGAATGATGTACAATTTAAAGATTGACAATTTACAATTGGGAGAAGAGAATGACAGAGGCTTAAAAGTTTCTATCAAAAATAAATACTTATTTCGGATTAATATTGTACGTTTGCAAAAATAAAACTCAATCATTCATACTATTATGTCAGAACAAGTTCCTGTTTATATAAAAGAAGTTGCCTTGGTTGACTTCAAAGGATTCAGAGGCGAACATAAGTTTTCGTTTGTGGATGAAAATGGTGAATGGTGTCGTTGGACCGTATTCCTGGGAAACAACAATACAGGAAAAACTAATTTATTGAAGGCGATTGCGAGTTTAGAACCAAAAGAAGATAATGGTAATGGAGCAGAAAATTCTTTCTTTCCTTTAGGAGAAAGTTACAATGTATTTAATGAAGAGTCAATTTATGGAGCAGTATTTGGTATTGATGTACATCCAATAGTACAGAAGGTTGAATTAAATGATAAATATAAAATATTCATTAAGAACCAAAACTATAACTTAGTTTATTCAAATACATCTTCACAATCATATACACGAGGTCAAAATGATAAAATTTTCAATGATCTATCTATTTATGGATATGGTGTTATTCGTGATATTGAAAAAAAGGGAATTTCAACTGTAAAGAATTTCACATTAAATGCTGAAAATTTATTTAACAACTCTAAATTACTAAATTTTGAAGATTGGTTGTTTCAATTAGATTATGCAGCAAAGAACAAGCAGGAAAAAGCTGCACAAAGAAGAGATTTACTAACTACTGTACTTACGAGTGAGATATTCCCGGAACTTAATGACATTCGATTTATATCTGATAAAAATCTAAATAATTATATAGAATTTCAGACAAAAGACGGATGGCATAAACTCTCGGAACTTGGATATGGTTATCAGGCCACATTATCGTGGATGGTGGACTTCTGCAAGAAACTTTTCGACCGTTATCCCGAAAGTGAGAATCCATTGAAAGAACCTGCCGTATTGTTGGTTGATGAAATAGATTTACACCTACATCCCCAATGGCAACGCACGATTATTAAGTATCTCTCTGATATTTTTACTGCCACTCAATTTATTGTAACTACACATAGTCCTTTCATTCTTCAATCGATGGAGAATGTAAATCTTTATACACTGCAACGTGAAGGGGATCATACAATTGTCAGTCATTTGGGAAATCATTCTTATATCGGGTGGAAAATTGAAGAAATATTAAGTGAAGTAATGGGATTGGAAGACAATGTCAATACAGATCAATACAACGCTTTAATTAGCATGTTTGATAAAGCGTTGGATGCAGATGATTACAACCAAGGGAAAGAAGCTTATGAACAATTAATGAAAATTTTACATCCGCAAAGTGCCGAGAGAAAACTGTTGGATATTCAATTCTCACAACTGACACCTGACGATGATAAAGCTTGATTTACCCCCAAAACCGATACAATTAACCGCTGAATTACAAAGCCGACTCACACAGGAATACAAAGATACCGGGAAAACTGTGTGGAAAATTGATTGGCTAAAAATAGCTGTTTCAGATATGTCTTTTGGAAAGTGTTGCTTTTCTGAAATCAGACTCGGTGAAGAAAGCAAGTATATGGAAATAGAACATTTTCATTCAAAGAGACGCTATCCGGATGAAGTAATGGAATGGGGAAATTTAATGCCATCCTGTAAAAAATGCAATGGTACAAAACTCGAACACGACACCTTGAATGAACCAATTGTAAACCCTTTTGTAGATAATCCCAAAGATTACTTATTCTTTAAAAATTATCGCTATTATCCAAAGAATAAAAATGAAATTGGACATAGAACAATTGATGTTCTTGGATTAAATGATCATAATCATTTTGTAAGTCCCCGTTTCAAAATTGGAAATGAAATTATCGAACGGTTGCAAGACTTTAAAGAGATTATTCAAAACTTAGAAGATGCCCGAAAACGAATTCGATTTATCTCAAGATTAAAGAATTTACTTGAACTAGGCAATCGGAAAGAAGAATATGCAGCGTTGGTTTCAACGACTATTCTTTTGGATGAAAATTTCAATGATATAAAAGAAATATTGAAATTGAAAGGGATTTGGGATGATGAGTTTGAAAGTTTAACAACAGAACTTGAGTTTTGTGCACTTTTAGAAGACTAAACTTTTAGGAGTAATTCCTAATTCTACTTTACCGGATTTATAAATTAACCACTTAGAATTATTTACAATTTAAAGATTTACAATTTACAATTGGGAGACGTGAATATATTTTTTTTGGAAAATAGAATATCTCGATTGATCCTTTGTTAAGAAAATCAACTAAGAAAAATGAAAAATACAATCTATTTAACAATTTTACTTACGTTACTTTTTTCGTGTTCAGCTAAATTATCAAATAAAACCTTTCAAAATAAAGGTTTTGACATTCCTGATAGTCTGTTTGCTTTGAAAAATATTTGCAATACTGATTTTATTGACAGTATTTATTTAAGAAATAATCAGTTGTTTCTAGATTCTACGAGGAAAGTTAAGTTTACAGAGGTAGACTCAATATTTAAAAGAAAAATTATTTATCCTGTTTTAATTAATAATCATGAGTTTAGAAAAGAATATCTCGATTCGTTTGAGCAATCTTTTTTTATTTCAAAACAACAAAAAACAGGTAAATATCAGCCGATTACACTTTGGACTTTCGGAGTAGATAATTATTGTTTACTGCTTGTAATGGTCGATTCTGCTTTAAACCCTGTTTCTCATATTATTTTAAATGGAAATTATGGATCTGCTTTCATTAAAATTGATGACAAACATGACTATACGAATGAATACAAGCATTCTAAAATAAAAGGAGATATAATAACTACATGTAAAATCAGTACTTTTTACAACACTAATAATTCCAAAGAAATTTATGCTGACTCTATTGTCTATAAAAGTGAGATATTGAAAAATGGTCTTATCAATACACAGAAGACTGACAGTGTAAGAATTAAACTATAAACCCTATCATGCCCATTTCCTATTACTCCGAAAATAACTCAACAGACCAGAACCCGGATGAGTATTTCATGAAACAAGCCCTTCAGGAAGCTCTCCTGGCCCGTAAGCGCGACGAAGTACCTGTTGGTGCTGTCATTGTATGTCAGGGTCGTATTATTGCCCGTGGACATAACCTGACCGAAACCCTCACTGATGTTACAGCACATGCCGAAATGCAGGCGATTACCGCTGCAGCCCAGTTTTTGGGTGGAAAATACCTGACGGATTGTACACTGTATGTTACTGTCGAACCATGCGTAATGTGTGCCGGAGCACTTGGTTGGGCACAAATTAGCCGGATAGTATATGGAGCTGAGGATGATAAAAGGGGATACTCTCGCTTTGCCCCAAAAGCACTTCATCCTAAAACAGAAGTTGTTTCAGGAGTTTTAGAAGAAGAATGCAGTAGGGTGATGAAAGAATTCTTTCGGGCGCGGCGTTAATTGGTTAATCAACCAATCACCAATCACCAATCAACCATTTACATTTTCAAGTGAATCACCACTAATTCCGACTGTGTCCCGATCCGGTATTGAGGTCCCCAGAGTCCAAGGCCGGAAGAAACATAATAATGCGTATTCCCTTTCTTTAAATAGCCATAACCCAATTCGTATACCTTTTTGACTATAAGGTTTAACGGAAAGAATTGTCCGTTATGTGTGTGACCCGATAGTTGCAAATCGATATTATTATTTTCTGCTTCTTCCAGATGAAAAGGTTGATGATCCATTAAAATCCTGGGGTATTTTACATCCAATCCTTTCACTATTTCTTTGAGCGATTTACGATCTGTATAACTTCTGTCATCCCTCCCGACAATATAAAAACTGCTATCGACCAGACAGGCAGAATCACGTAATACCACAATACCTGCTTTTTTCAGATAATCGGCTGTTGCGGTTGGAGTTTCAGCAAAATGCTCATGATTACCGTTAATGGCATATACTCCCAGGGGTGCTTTGATAGCACGTAATTCCTCCAACATGTTTTGTTTGATAACAGGGATCATCGATCTGTCGGAAATATCACCTGCCAGTAAAACAATGTCAGGATGTTGGTCATTCATCATTTTCACATAACTCTTCAATCTTTTTTTATCGATCGAAACGCCTAGATGAATATCGCTTGCTGCCACAATGGTCAATACCTTGTTTTGTATCGGGTTTTTGGTGCTCAGATTCAATGTGACAACCGAAGGATGATTAAACTTGTAATTTCCAGCTATCATGGCTATTCCTGTAACACCTAACGTTGCAACCATCATCCACAATCGAAAGTTGGCCATATAAACAGGTCGCATTTGAATAAATAAATTGAACAGGCGGACAATATCAACAAAAAGAAACGAAATTAAGAGATAACTAAAAATAATGATATACGAGAATCCTGCAAAACAAACAGCTTTTGCAACAACCTGTGGCATTGAATTACTGAAAATCATTCCCGACAACAGAGCTATAAACAGAACAATCGCACTAATAAGATAAATTGGTCTAAAAACAGAAGCGGGAGGCAATGCCTGCCATCCGCGCAACATAATATAACTATTAAAAGAAATTAGAATAGCAAAAGCGATAATAAAAAATCCGATTTTCATACATGAAAAAATTAAATGAGTAATTGTAAATTCAAACGTCTAAACTTAAAGAATGTTTTGAAGCTCTTTTTCTACAGAAACGAATAAAGTCGATGAGTTGCTGCTTTATAAATGAAAAACAGTACAAAAGTACTCATTAAAATCAATTCTAATCTTTTTCCCGGATTTTTAAGAAATATGAGGTGATAGTTAATTAGTTAATTAATTGATTGGCTGATTGGTCTGAAATAGTAAATGAATAAATGTTTGTTGTTCCCTGAAAGCTAAATATCTTTTGTGAACTATTAGTTCCGGATGTGTTTCATTATTTAATTCAGGAAAGTGGAATTATTGGCAAAGGATTGTTGAAACAATTGATATTTATGAAACAAATCCTTACTGTTTAATTTTTTATTCGTTGACTTCAAGTCATTGGTAGACTAATGAAAACCACATTCAATTGGGGTAGAAAGGTCTCTCTCTTTTTTTGGTAAGAATAATTTAAATACATTCCATCCAAACAAGTTATTATATTCTTTTGTTGTAATTTTACGGTGTTTAACGAATCAATTCCTGTAATGAATAAGAATCTGTTTCTTTTAGGTCTTTTTATAGGTCTGACATGTGTTTTACAAGCTCAAAAAGTGGGACTTGTGCTAAGTGGGGGTGGTGCGAAGGGAATAACTCATATTGGGGTAATCAAAGCACTCGAAGAAAATAATATCCCCATAGATTATGTAACCGGAACATCAATGGGTGCCATCGTAGGTGGTATGTATGCCATGGGTTTTACGGTAGATGAAATGATTGAAACCATTAAATCCGACGATTTTAAACGTTGGACTACCGGCGAAATCGATTCAAATTACAAATATTATTATCGTAATGCCGATCCCAAACCAAGTTTTGTAGAGATTTCTTTTAATATTCACAATATCGATTCCATTAATTTGAAATCTGCCGTCCTTCCAACTAATATAGTTTCGCCACTTCAGATGGATTATGCTTTTGTTCCGCTTACTTCTCAGGCTAATGCCGTAGCTAAGGGTAATTTCGACAAGTTATTTGTACCGTTCAGATGTGTAGCTTCCGACATTTACAACAAAGAAGCTGTAGTATTCCGATATGGCGTTTTAGGTGATGCTATTCATGCTTCAATTGCATACCCCTTTATGTTTAAGCCTGTTGTCATCGATAACCGGTTGTTATTTGACGGAGGCATTTTCAATAATTTCCCTGTAGATGTTATGCGTACTGATTTTAAACCAGAATTCATGATTGGAAGTGTGGTTGCACACAATCCCCGTAAGCCTGATGAACGTGATATTTTGATGCAAATACAGAATATGATCATGAGCCGTACTGACTATACCATCCCCAAAAAAGAAGGAGTGTTGCTTAAATTCAATATGCCTGCTTTTAAACTTTTTGATTTCTCACGGGTGGAAGAAATGGTTCAACTGGGGTATGATTCGACGATGAAACATATGGCTGAAATCAAAGCACGGGTACATCGCCGTATTTCGACAGAAGAATTAAATCTCAAACGCAAAAACTTCAGAGGCAAGTTCCCTAAATTGATATTTCAGCATGTCGAGGTGGATGGGGTAGACAGCCTTCAGAAGATCTATATTCAACAGGTTTTTCATAATAACAATGAAAAATTTACTATGAAAGAATTCAAAGAAGCTTATTTTAAACTGATCTCTGACGATAAGATTCTTGAAGTTATTCCTCATGCTGTTTATAATTCCTCCATTGGTAATTTCGATCTGCATTTGAATGTCAAAACACAGGACCACCTGAAGGTCCTGCTGGGTGGTAATGTCTCTTCATCTACTTCCAATCAGGCATATTTCGGACTTTCCTTCCAGAATCTGACTGAATATGCCCAATCGGTTAATGTAGATGCTCAGTTTGGTAAAGTGTATAACGGACTGGGCATCGGAGCACGGATTGATATGCCTGCTCAAAAAAGCTGGTATGTAAAAATGGGCATCGTTTTTCATAAATTTGATTATTATGAGGGTGACCAGATATTTTATAATGATAACAGAACTGCCAATTTTTCACAGACTGAAATTTACAGCAAATTAAGTTTCGGTTTTCCGCTTTCAATGAAAGGAAGGTTGGAATTTGGTGCCGGTTATGGCTATTTGACAGATGATTATTTTTTAAACAGGGCTCTGATTACTGCAACTACAAAGGAAGATGAAAGTCTGTTTTCGCTTGGAAGTCTTTTCAGCCGTATTGAAAGTTATACATTGGACAATGTGATGTATCCTACCAAAGGGTACAGTCATTCCACTTCTCTTCAACTTATTGGGGGCGAGCAAACTTATGATTCGGAAAATGACCCGACGAAAAATGTAAATGATGTATTTGATATATGGTTGCAATGGCGGGCTAAATTTGACCAGTATATTCAGTTATCCCCTAAATTTACTCTTGGTACCTATGGTGAATTGGCACTTTCTTCCCGTAAACTGCTTCAAAACTATACAGTGAGTATTATCGAAGCTCCAGCTTTTACTCCGACACCCTATAGCCGGACCGTTTTCAATGAAGCTTATAGTGCCAATCAATATGCGGCCATTGGGTTAAAACCGATTTATCATCTTACCAAAGATCTCCATATCCGTGGTGAAGCATATTGGTTTATGCCTTATCAAACGATCAGTAGGGCTGCAGACAACTCTGCTTTTTATTCCACACCATTTCGTTCTCCACAATTTTTGGGCGAAACTTCTATGGTTTATAACTTTAAAATTGCTTCTGCAGGTATGTTTGTGAATTACTACAGTTCGGCAGTCAGCAAGTGGAATTTTGGAATCAATATTGGTTTCCTGTTATTTAATCCGAAATTTACAGAGTAAGATTTTTTTTTCGGTTATACAGGGTTTGTTGTGGAAATATCAAAATAAGAAACATCTCACCACAAAAACAAAACAAAACAAAAGGATAAGTTATTAACGAAATGTGCATATTATTCTAATGTTATGTTAAGCTTAAAATGTCGTACAATCCATTCGACAATCCTAAATAATCAAGATTAACAGAACTGCGTCTTACCGTTTCTTTTACGGTTTGATGCATTGCTTATTAATCGACAGAACTTGATTAACACAACATTAATTCATTCTTTTGTGTCCTTTCTGATTGTTGTCTTTAATAAAACTTTATATAAACTTTTGTGCCTTTTGTGGTTAGATTTTTTCTTCACACTAAAACCAGTTTAATAGGTAAATCCGAGTTTGGTCAGTCCTGCCTGCACATTGGTGTTTTGCATAAACAGGTTCCAAAGCAGACCTGTGCGGTAGTTTTCAATCATAGCTACAATAGGGCCCTGGTCAATGGCTAAATACGAAGTGGCAAACCAGCCCTGGTTGAGGTTGAATGCATCATTAAAACCATAAGTTCCCCAGATTTTATCCCCTAAGGTATAATAGAAAAAATGCAAAGCGCGCATGCTTTCAACAGGGGTATACGGAAATGAAGACAAAGCTGCGGTAGGTGCTATCACACCCACATCATTGGTAGGGGAGGAAGCTGTATAACTGTTCTGAATGTCACTGGCTGTCAATCCCCAGCAATTTATTCCGTATCCGTAATTCATTTTCGGATTGGCTACGCAATACTGGTAATTTATTTGAGCATGGGCAGTATTTTGTTGCCAGTAATTGGCATAAGAATCCGATAAATGGCGTGGATCTAATCCAAGGAATGAATAATGGGCAAAGAACATTGGTCCACCGTAATCAGGACCCAACGGAAGAGTGATGCCATAGAATGACTTTCCGTTTTTTATTCCTCCGTTTAATGCCCAACCATTGTCATAAACGGCTTTGGTGATGGGGTGAGTTGGTGATGAAGCAGCCAGAACATAAATTATCAATGCTTCGTCCCAACCCGAAATTTGCATATTAATGGCCCATCCATAGTCGGGCGACCAATGCCAGAAGAGTTTCTGCTGTCCGTTTTGTTGAAACCACGTCCATTCCACATTTTCATATAAAGTTTCAATGTTGGCACACATGGCTTGTTCGGCTGCATTCCCGTTTTTGAAATATGACTGAACGGTGAGTAATCCCTCCATAAAGAAAGCGGTTTCTACAAGGTCGGCTCCATCATCCTGTGTTCCGAACGGAATAACTTTACCTGTGGTACCGTTCATCCAGTGAGGAAAGGCACCATGGAATTTATCCGTTGTTGACAGGTTCAGGAAGGTTATAATCATATTCATGCGGTCAAGTCCTTCAGCCCTGGTAATAAAACCCCGCTCGATGGCTACAGGAATGCCCATAAGTCCAAAACCCGAACCTCCAAAGGTTACAGTCTCACCCGAATTAAGCCTTTCACGTGCAAGACCTGAAACGGGATGTGCATAGCTCCAGAAATAATCGAATGTCTTTTTCTGAACCAAAGTCAGTAAGCTGTCATCGGAAATAGAGGGGAATTTAGGGGTTGGATCAAGATTGGTGATAAAAATATATTCGTAGGAGTCAATGAGTTTTATCCCCATGTTTACTCCGGCAACAAGTTCTAATTTATAGGTGGTATAATAACTTAATGGCTTTTTTATCCTGAATGAAAGTTCAGATTTACCTGTATCAGGGAGCATCACAAAACTTGTATCCACGCCATTACTGATATATAGTTTTGAAGGATCTAAGGTTTTCGTATTTATTTTAGAAGAAAAAAGGATACGAATGATTACTGAATCAGATTTTACACTGTAAACTCTGCCACCTGTTGCCACTTGTGTACCGTTGATATATACAGATTTAATATAGGTATTTACAGGCAATAACGGTACTGAAACTGTATTGCATGATAGTAACAGGCTCAAAAGACAAATAAAAGCGAGAAAGTGAGTTTTCATAACAAGGTTAGGTATTAGATGAAAGATACAGGGAGAATGAATGAACATTCTCCCTGTAAAAATAGAAAATTATTAAATTAAGGATTCATTTCAGTTACCTCAGCAGTATACAATGCTGTAACTTCTGTAGGTGTTAAAGCCCTGTCATAAATTCGAAGTTCATCCATTGTACCAAGGAACCAGCCCATCCAGGTATCGGTTGCACCAGCTTGAATTTTAGGTAACCATCCTCCAAAAACCAATTGATCCGGGTGGTTGAACACCATATTTCCAAAAGGAGGTTGAACTCCTGTAGCAGGCGCAGCATCAGCATAACGCATTGAAGTTCCAATTGGTAATGTTAATTGAACTCCGTTTACAAATACGCTGAACATTGATGTAATGTTATCATATTCATAAACAAGATGAATCCATCTTGAAGCCTGAATAGCAGGGTTTGGGAAATTAATAAATTGATTCTGCCATACTGCTGTCTGACTGTGGAATACTGCTTTCAAATTCAAAGAATCAACAGGAGCTGCAACTGTCCCCATACGATCCTGTGTCAGTGTCAGATTCCCCCAGAATAAATCGGAATCATTCTTTATTTGCATAATCATTGGAACCGGTGCACTATCATTTGGAACCTGAGGTTCATTTATCCACATGGATACAGCAAATGCCTGCAATGTCCTCAATTTACTTCCTGCTGGTAAATTATACAGGAAATAAGCACCTCTTGCTCCCTGATAACCACTTTTTCTTTTGGCAGTTACATAGGTTACACCCGGATTCGTTATAGGTTTCATTCCCGATATCGAGTCGTTTCCATTTCCATTAAAAGGAAAATAAGCTACTAAATCTGCAGTTGCAATAGTCGATGGATCTGTTTTGCCTGCGTTTGGATTGGGAGCAGAAGTTGTTGAACACGATGTGAAGCACGTGCCCAGAAATAAAACCCCTACTGCGATCACACTAATTAAATTAAGTTTTTTCATACTGATTGTTTTTTTGAGAATTAGATAATGTTTTTTTAATTGTTGATTTTAATAATTAGTTAGTTGATTATTTTTATTAAGTTAATAACTTGGATTCTGAGTTAAAGTCGTATTTAATTGCATTTGTGCTAAAGGAATTGGGAAAACATTGTTTTTAGGAGCTTTAAATCCTAATCCCGACAGTGCCGATACAGCTTGTCCTGTACGAATCAAATCGAAGAACCTGTCTTCTTCCAGTGCCAGTTCAGCACGTCTTTCGTCCCACACATCCTGCAAGGCAACAGAATTTAAAAGCGGTAATTTTACTCTTGCACGGACCTTATTAACAGCAGATAGAGCCGTAAAACCACTGGAGTTTCCCAATACCGATCCTTGTACTTTGGCTTCGGCAAACATCAACAAGACATCAGAATAACGAATGATATGAACGTCCTGGTCAAATCCATAGCCGTTATAACTCCACAGGTTTGAAGCCGATGGCGTATACACTTTCCCGTTATATACAGGATTGCTACAAGCCATTTTGATGCTGTCACCTTCGGGCGTTTTAGTTCCACGATACAAAAAGGTGGTGAGGGCACGAACCGAATCATGACGGGCAGTAAAGAAACTGATCAGGTTCGTACTTGGTGTGCAAAATCCCCATCCCTGCATATTCCCGGGTGAATTACCACGAGGCCCTTGTTCATATGCATATTGCAAATAGGTAGCATCTCCTGTCGATTTTCCAAGGGTTGAACTTTGAATTTCAAACAATGATTCAATGCTGTTCTTACCATCCAGAGAGAATTCTGTCCTGAAATCAGGCAATAAATCAAAATGACCCGATGCCATGATTCTGTCGGTGAGTGATGCAACTGAATCCCAGTTTGCAGTGGTATTTTCAAGGGATGCATGATACATGTGAACTTTAGCTTTTATGGCCATGGCAGTATATTTAGTGATTCTTCCTGCCCAAACGGAAGTGTACGATTCAGGTAAAACATTAATAGCTTCAAGCAAATCTTTTTCTACGAACCGGTAAATTGAATCGGTTGATTCTTGTCCTTTTGTAGCCAGTTCCTGAGACGTCAATGTCTTGTCAATAACCGGTACACGACCAAAAAGCCGGGCCAGATTAAAATAAGCATAGGCACGAATAGTCTTCGCTTCACCTGCACATTGTTGTGTGTAAAGTTTATCACTGGCATTTAACAGTGCACTTTCAAACAGGGGCATTTGATAAATTGCATTATTGGCGCTACTAACGATATTGAAATAACCGGTCCAGATATCATCTATCAATGTATTTGTAGGGTCGAAAGAGAAATTATTCAATTGTGCCATTGGAGGATTATCTTCCGGCGTACTCCCTTTATCGGCATTATCCGATGTGATTTCAAAAGTTCCTATATACGAAAATGAATGTGCGCTTTCTGAACGTAAAGAAGCATAGGCAGCACTGATAGGGAGGAAAATATTCTCGGATTTTGTGTAGTCCATTCCGGTTGAAGGAACGGTAGCTTCAGGACGGATGTCAAGAAATCCATTACAACCTGTGAACAGGAATACACTTAAAAGTATTATTAAACTATTGTTTTTCATAGGGCTGATAGTATTAAAGATTTAATTTTAAACCAACACTGTATGTTGCTTGCATAGGATAAACATTCGTATCAACACCATTGCTGATCGGAGTCCCGCTGACTTCAGGAGAAAAACCGTTATACGTGAAATAAGTAAACGGATTTTGTGCCGACAGGTACACTCTGACATTCTTCATTCCAAACAATTTATCAACTGTATATCCAATCTGTATATTCTGAATCCGTGCATACGATCCATCTTCAACAAAGAAACTGTTCGCTTGTTGTATAAACGAAGTATTATAGGCTGCAGCCGAAGGATAAGTATTGGAATGATTGGTTGGAGTCCATGCATTCTGATAGAAATTTAAATCGTAGTTAGCATCAGCAAAAACGTCCCTGTTCATTCGTTTTGCATTCAGAATCTTGTTCCCTAATTCTCCCTGAAGAGATAAACTAACATCAAACTTTTTATAATTCAATCCAAAAGTGACACCTGAGGTTAACCATGGTATGGCACTTCCCAAATATACCTTATCTTTCTCGTCAATTACTTTATCTCCATTTTGATCCTTGTATTTGAAATATCCGACATCTTTTATCAGTTGATTAACCGGATCGAGTAGTGCTGCAGATTCATTTTGATAAACTCCTGCCACCTGATAACCCCAAAATCCACCAATGGGATAACCAACCTTAGTTTCTGTAGCGTAACTTCCACGAACCATTGCTCCCGGTATCGGAGTATTGATTCCATTCAGAGCTAATACTTTATTGGCAATGGTGGTAGCATTGAATCCAATGTTATAGGATAAATCTTTATTGATTTTTTCAGTCCATTTCAAATTAAGTTCAACGCCCTGATTTTGTACCGATCCATTATTGGCCAGTAAGTCAGCAACACCACCACCCGTAGCTATCGGTGCAGTGAAAACAACATTACTTGTTATCCTGTTGTAATAATCAACCGATCCACTCAGTTTTTGGTTCACGATACTGAAATCGAATCCCAAATCGAATTCATTGACTACTTCCCATTTCAGGTAATTTTGTACCACTGTTTGTGCTCCGACACCTGTTACCAGTGTATTTCCAAATACAGCCGAACTGGCGGCTCCGGTTGTGCCTAAAATAACTGATGAATTGGCAGGAACATTATCATTTCCCAACATACCATAACTGGCACGGGCTTTTAAAAACTGGAAGAAAGTCTGGTTTTTCATAAAATCTTCACTCGTCATAATCCAACCCAGACCCAGGGAAGGGAAATATCCCCATTTATCCTGATATTTCGAGCTCCCATCGGCACGGAATGTCAAAGTTGCTAAATACTTATCGCTGTAATTATACGTTCCACGTGTGAAGAATGAAACGCCGTTATAGGTATATCCTCCATCGGTAGTATACCGGTTATCGAAAGAACCGTTGGTTAAATAGATAGATTGCTCGTCAAAGCCCGGTACATTGATGGCTGTTCCGGTTAAATAGGTTTGTTTTTCTATCCGTGTTGATTGTCCTAACAATACACTAAAACTATTCTGACCGATTTTATCCGTATAGGTAAGTAAATTATCATTAATTTGTTTTGTAGTCAGATTAAAGGTTTTAGTCAGATTCGAATTTATTAGTCCCTGCGAACCTCCTACATTATATTGAGGCGTATAATTTTGTGCTATGGTATTTACATAGTCCAGATTATACGAAGTTCTGAATTTTAATTTCGGACTCAGGGCAAACTCTGCAAATGCTGAGAAAATTAAATTCATTCCGGATTGTTTATTATTATTATAATATGCTTCTGCAAGGGGATTCCCGTATTGATTGCCAAAACCATATTGTTGTGGTGAACCAAATAAAACGGGATATGCAGCCGTGTTCGTTTTATCGTATGGTTTGTAAACCGGAGGGTTGACAAAGGCCTGGAAAAATGCATCCGTGTTTGGTATGTCTTGAGTAAAATTGGAAATTACACTATTGAATCCGATATTAAGCCAATCGGTTACTTTTTGATCAAGGCGTGCACGGAAATTATACCGTTCATAGTCATTTGTAGCATTCATAATGCCTTCCTGGTATAAATAATTTCCCCCAAAAGAATAATTCGTTTTTTCGGATGCACCTGAAATATCGATGGAATGACTATGTGTTAAAGCATTGCGTAATAATTGGCTGTACCAATCAGTGGAAGTCGGATAATTTGAAGCCACTTTGGGCACGTAACCTGTTATACCTGCATTCGCATCATTCAACATTTGTACATATTGATCTTTGCTGGCTAATTTCATTACATTTACAGGCACCTGATAGCCTACATACCCATCATAACTGACATTAACATGATCCATTGTTCCTTTCTTTGTGGTAACAAGAACCACACCATTCGCAGCCCGTACACCGTAAATAGCTGCAGCCGAAGCATCTTTTAATACTGTAAGATCTTCAATATCACTACTGCTCAGGAAGTCGATATTATCTACAAAAACGCCATCAACAACATACAACGGATTGCCATAATCACCTATGGATCCCAATCCACGGATTTTTACATCCGGTCCCTGTCCGGGAACACCGCTGTTAACAACTTGCACACCCGCCATTTGTCCCTGTAAAGCTGACATAGCACTGGATGTGGTTTGTTTGTTCAGATCGCTCCCTTTCACAGTTGAAATAGGGGCAGTCATGTCTTTCACCTTTTGAGTTCCATATCCAACTACAACTACTTCTTCCAGGTTTTCAGTATTCGAAACCATTAAAACCCGTAACTGGTTATTCTCTTTTATAACAAATTCCTGACTTATATAGCCAACATAAGAAATAATGAGAACTGTTCCCATTGGCATCACAAAAGTAAATTTGCCATCTAAATCGGTAACGGTTCCATTGCTTGTCCCTTTTTGCATAACAGTAGCTCCAATCAGGGGATCGCCCGTTTTTTTATCGACAACTACCCCTCCCACATTCAAATTCTGTGCGAAAAGTGAGCCTGCCAGCATAAGCGCAACCATTAAAAGATAAAAAGTCCTTTTTTTCATAAGATGTAATTTTTTCGGTTAACTTATTTTTCTGTTTTAAATCCTAAATTCTTTAATCCTTTATGAATTTCAGGATTGCCCATAAACAATTTCCATAATAATCCGCTTCGATAGTTTTCTATCATGACTGCTATCGGACCCTGGTCTATAGCAAGATAACTGTGAACGACCTGTTGGCCTTCGATGATACTTTCATTAAAAGAATCATAAAACCCATATTTACCAAACAGTTTTTTTCCTTTTTCATAATAAAAATACCTGAGTGCATCAAGTGATTCTGTTGGAGTATAAACTATAGATGATAACGCTGCAGTAGGTGCAATTGTTCCATTTTCATCGTTTGTTCCCAAATCGTGAGATGTATAACCGTTTATCGGATCATCCGAAGAGGTAAATCCCCAGGAATTTTCTCCATAGCCTGTATGCTTTTTCGGGTTTTCCTTCGCATAAGCTACTTGAATCAAGGCATGAGCGCGATTCAGATCGTAATAATTGGTATATTTGTCGGATAATCCATTCGGATTTAATCCTAAAAATGAATAATGGGTAAAGAAAAGAGGTCCTCCGTACTTCATTCCCAGATCAAGTTTTATACCGTAATAGCTTTTTCCGTTTAAATAATAAGTTGATTTAATGTAACAATTTGTATAAACGGATGGCTTAATCGGAAATGTAGGAGATGATGCTGCCAGAATATACGTGATCATGGTTTCATCAAAACCTGTGATTCGATGGTTTAATTTAAATCCGTATTTTTTCGACCAGTGCCAGTATAAGCCTTCTTTCCCCTGGGTATACCAGTTCCATTCCACCGTTTCCCAGAGCCCGGTAATACGTTTTGCCAAAGCTTGCTCTTTTTCATTTCCATTTCTGAAATATTCACGGGCAGTTAATAAACCTTCCATCATAAAGGCTGTCTCTACTAAATCACCACCGTCATCAAACTGACTGAAACTGAATACTTTCCCGGTGTTTGCATTATACCAGTGTGCCCACGCACCGTGGAATCTTTCCGTCTTTTCAAGAAAACTTACAATTTTATTGATGGATGTAAATGCATCATTGCGGGTGAAATATTTGCGTTCGGCTCCTGCAATGATGGCCATGATGCCAAATCCTGTTCCACCGGTAGTAACAATATTACCATTCACATCATTGCTCCGTTCCCTTGCCATACCCGTTACAGGATCGGCAAAATCATAAAAATAACGGGTAGTGTACCGCTGGGTCATATCCAGCAAAATACTGTCATTTGAAGGAACCATTGGTACTGATATTTCGAATTTTCCGGCATTCTTACTGTCAACAGCCAACCCTTTCGGCATGATACGATAACTGAAAGTTTGTTCTTTTACAATTGGTTTCCCGATAAAATCCATATAACTGTCGTTATTCGACTCTGCTATTTTACTGAAATTACTGTTTCCATCGTCCGACCGGTAGATTTCATACACAAATCCGTCCCGGTTTTCCCATGTCAATTCGATATGAGCTGAATATCCGACTCCTTTCAAATTGTTGGGTATTACATAATTCAATTTCTGGGCAAAGCAATAACCCAAAGAAAGAATTAAAATGCTTACTATTATTGTTCTTTTATACATACTTCCCGTTTTTAAACATGATACTGCTGCTTCATATTCGTACTTTATACCTGATTTCAAAAACAATTACTAAATCAACCTTTCAACTAATTAACTCAATCAACCAATCAACCAATCAACCAATCAACCAATTAACCAATTAACCAATCACCAATCACTTAAGACTAAACCCTGTTTCCTTCACGTCCCTTGAATTTCCTCCAATAAACAACTTAAAATTCCCCGGCTCAGTTCCGTAAGTCATATCCAGCCGGTGAAATGCCAGCATGTCGGGGGTAATAGTAAATGTTACGTTTTTACTTTCTCCGGTTTTCAGCATAATCTTCTCAAATCCTTTCAATTCCTTTACAGGACGGGTGACACTGCCCACCAAATCGCGGACATAACATTGAACTACTTCTTCACCGGCTACATTTCCTGTATTGGTTACATGAACAGTGGCTTTTAATTCCCCCTTTCCGGTGAGTTCTGTTGTTGAAAGTTTAATGTCCGAATAGGCAAATGTGGTATAACTTAATCCAAATCCAAACGGGTAAAGCGGATCGTTCGGACAATCAATATATCTCGATTTGTATTTAGGATTGGCTAAATAGATGGGACGGCCTGTATTTTTTTCATAATAGAAAATAGGAACCTGACCTACATTTCTTGGAAATGTCATTGTCAGTTTTCCGGAAGGATTGTATTCTCCATAAAGTACCTGTGTTATGGCTTTTCCTCCCATTGTCCCCGGAAACCATACTTCTAATATTGAACTTGCAAGAGTACTTTCTTTCGATAAATCCAACGGACGGCCATTCATTAATACGACAACCACCGGTTTATTTAATGCTTTTAGTTTCTCAAGTAATTCAGTCTGAACACCCGGAACATTGATGCTGGTACGGCTGGTTGCTTCCCCGCTCCAATCGCAACTTTCTCCAATTACCATCACTATTTTATCCCCTTTCCTTGCTGCAGCCAGTGCTGCAGAAAATCCGCTCCGGTCATCTCCTATTACTTTGCACCCTTCCGAATATGTCACGTTAGATTCACCATTGTAGGCTTTTAGTTCATCCAAAGTCGATTTCATAAAGTTCCAGTCGCCTGCAGCTTTCCATGAACCAAGCAGATCACGTGTTGAATTTGCCAGTTCACCAATCACCACAATTTTCTCTCCTTTTTTCAGAGGCAATGTATTGTTATCATTTTTCAGTAATACCATGGATTTTTTGGCAACATCAAGTGCAGCATCCAAATGGGCCGGTGCATATATTTCACGTTTTTCGCGTGCCTCATTGCAATACAGATAGGGATTTTTAAACAGGCCCAACATAAATTTTACGCGTAATATCCGTTTTACAGCATCATTTATTAATTTTTCCGGAACCAGACCTTCCTTCACTTGTTTTTTGAGGTATTTAAAATAAACTTCACCCTGCATATCCATATCTACTCCGGCTTTAATAGCCAGTAAACCTGCATCTGCTTCGTTGGCGACTATACCATGATTGACCATTTCGTTGATTGAAGTATAATCGGTTACAACAAATCCTTTGAATCCAAGTTTCGTTCGTAAAATATCGGTGAGTAAGTATTTGCTTCCAGATGCAGGAACACCAAAAAGTTCGTTAAATGACGACATGACACTCATGGCACCTGCATCGATTGCAGCTTTGTAAGGGGGAAGGTATGTATCCAGAAAGACACGTTCGGACATGTCCACCGTGTTATAATCGCGTCCGGCCAGAGGTGCACCGTAAGCTGCGAAGTGCTTTACACATGCCAGGATGGTAAGTGTATCTCCCAAATCATCGCCCTGAAATCCGTGAACACGGGCTGCGGCAATCTTCGAACCTAAATAAGGATCTTCACCCGCACCTTCGGACACACGACCCCAACGCGGATCAACAGATATGTCACACATAGGGGCAAAGGTCCAGTTGATTCCGGATGCAGCTGCTTCAGTTGCTGAAACACGGGCCGACTTTTCGATCGCTGCTAAATCCCACGAGGCCGATTCTCCCAACGAAATGGGGAAAATCGTTTTATGCCCGTGGATCACATCATAACCAAACAACAACGGTATACCTAACCTTGTTTCTTCGACAGCTATTTTCTGAAGTTTACGTGTGTAAGCTGCCGTATGTGCATTGAATATATTGCCACAATTACCTTTTCGGATATCGTCTAAATAACCTTTTTTGAGGGAGGGACCGGTTACATCCCAATCACTGGAATATAAAACCATTTGACCGATTTTTTCGTCCAGTGTCATTAACCGGAGTACAGAATCTACTTTATTATCGAGGATGGCTTCCTTGTCTGATTTTCCGGAGATAGCACAACCTGATAAAAGTATTACAGCTATAATTGAAAAGAAATAGTTCTTATACATAGCATATGATTTTTTCATTTGATGACTTAACAATGCAAAGAAAGATCATGTTTAATGCAAAAACAAATTTTTTAACCCAATAAGAACCCTACACTAAAAATATGTCAAAAAGACAAACCCTATTTTAGCCCTACAGCCTACTAAAAAAAGGATCTAATCATTTGATAAATAATGTAATGATGGATGTCTGTTTTTAATAAACAAATTATTAAATTACACACTAAAATGCATAATACAGATATTCGACAGATTAATTATACTATATTAATTCCAAAATGATTTCAAATCATAGCCTTTTGTCTTTTATTTTTTCAATTAATGTCACATAGATACCTTAATTCAGGCAAATTATTCCCCAAAATATAAGCAATAAATTTAACCCGGATTCTATAATAGCATTATTTGATTTTTAATCTACACAAATTTTATTAAAACTCAACTGACGAAATTTTCCATTTCTATATCCGGAATATGATTTTATGTTGCCGTCATATGTTTTTGTTCTGCTCAATGAAATTTCCAATTAATCTTAATTTCTAAAAAACATAAAAATGCCAATTATTTACACAAAACTTTTTTTGTATTTGCAAAATCGTTGGTTAAAGTCCGTTCAAATTACAGGATAGTGTATTGGTTTAGTATTGGTTTGGAATTGGTTTGGATAAGTATATCACTTATATATCATTATATAATCATATATATATCACTTATAAGTCACTTCTCTTATAAGATAAATGAATCCTAAATGAAATGTATATTGATGTAATATCAGATTTAATTGTGATAGAATTCCGAACCAAAAATAAACCAATTTCTAACCAATTAAGCTTGCCGGATTGTCGGCGGAGCTTTGGCAGATGTGTTCGCTATTACAGATATCATGATTTTCCCTATAGTTATGCCGTTAGTATTTTTATCATTACAAAGCAAACTTGAATTAATCCTACTTATATCAATAATTCACTAATAAAAAAATGATAATTACGATATTTACGACAATAGGATTGCGAAATGAACGCTACAACTTATTTATTTATAATATGGTGACATGAGGACAGAAGTAAGTAGCAGAAGAGTAAAAAAAATCGTGTTGGAACAAAAAAAAACCGGAAGAAAGGAATCTGCATTCTTTCTTCCGGTAATAATTTTATTTCAGTAATGAAATGCTGATCCGCTTATGGGGTAATCAGTTCAGAAGATTTATCTTCTGTTAGTATCGTTTTGATTCCTTGAATCGGAATTGTTACGTGTGTTGTTACTTGCAGGTGCATTTGTGAGAGTACGTTGCCGCATTTGTTTTTGAACCTTCACCGGTTGACCGATAGTCCGGCCATAGTAATTTGTGTTTTGATTGGGTCTGACAGGAGCCACTGCTTTTTGTTGGCGTGCACCGGTTTCAAATCCTGAGATTCGTTGCGGAGTGACTATGCTTGTTTTGACGTTTCCATCCTGACGGGTTCCATTTCCATTCTCTGAAACAGGAGGAGTCTGATTATTAATTCCCCGGTTTGGTTGTTGATTGTTTGTCCCTCTGTTAGGTTGATTATTGCTGTTATTCCCATTATTTGGTTGTTGACGGAGACCATTATTCGTACCGGGATTTTGGTTGTTTCTGGTGATCGTATTATTTTGTTGTTGCCTGTCCGGTTTTGAGTATGTGAACTGGTGATTTGTTTTCAGGTTTTCACTATCCCAATTCCGTGCACGACCTCTTTCGCTTTCGGACCAGTAAACGGCACTCTTGCTGTTTTCATTAAATCCTCTCACATACGCTATATTGCTGTGATCGTAGTAGTCGCGATAATAATACCGGGGATAGTGCGAAACATAATACTGGTGATGCATCCACGGTTGATAAATATTATAATCCAGAGCAACTGTAAAGCAATTTTCCAGATCATAGCCGGAATAAATGTCAGGTAAGGTTTGTGAATACGACCACTGGCCATCATTCAGATAAACAAATTCACCTGTTGAAAGATCATAGTAAGTCTCTATATCCGGCAAATAGTAATAACGAACTCCCTGATAATAAGGAGGTGCCCATGTAGGATTATTATAACTTACCTCTGTAGACGGTGTAACGTATGTATACAAATCGCAGGCATTGAAAAATATTACAAAAAGCAAAGTTGAAACTAAAAAGGATGTTTTTTTTAATCGGTTCATGTTTTTAGATTTTAAAAGAATGAATAAGGTTGATTTAAGAAAACAATAAAATAATCATTTTGAAAAAAAAAGATATAAAAATAAAAAGAACAGATAGATTAGAAAGAGGAAAAAGCGTAAAGTAATATCAGGTTTAAAGACTCTGTTTCTTAAAACAAATTAATATGAAAATGGTTTTAATCCGGAAATAATTGAAGTAAATAAGGATTTGGAACAATTAAATATCTCATTTGCGTTCTATTCTTTTATAAATAGGTCAATCTATTCTTTCCAGGACTTACATATTAGTTTCTTCTTCAATATCTTTCAAAAATGCAGTCATTATCATATTTTTAATCCAATCAACACTGTAAAATGCTTATTATCAAAAGATGTGCCAGAGATTTATTTACAGATATATCAATCTATGATTAAAATAAATTGTTCCTGCATTTTGTTGTCAGGATCTTTTTTGCCTGAATTGCAATAAAAAAAGAGGGTGCTCACCGGAACACCCTCTATCAATTATACTATTTAGATCGTTATTTTATCACTTTCATTACAGAAGCATTGACTTTGATAATATAAACTCCTGAACCCAGATTTAAAGAAGTAATGGTTGAATTTGCAATTACCTGTTTAACTAACTGACCGCTTACGTTGTAAACTTTTACATTATCTCCTGCCAATGTCCCATGAACATTAACATATTGATTAGCAACATTTGCATATAAATGTTGGTTCAACGCAGTATGGGTAAAGCCGGTTGCTGATAACGACATGAATGTCCATTCGCAATGTGGAGCAGTAGCAGGAGTTGTAGCTGCAGAAAATGTTTTATTGTCATACAATCTGCTCAGATATGTAATCCCATCTGTCCCTAAACAGAAAGCTGCATTAGCGGGAGTACTGTTGATTACAAAATTTACAATTTTATTGGAGCCATCTGTTAGTGGGGTTATTTTCCACTTAGCTTCATCCGAAGAAAATCCGTATTGAGTATTATAATTACTGGATGCGTCTTTTCTCATCATTTGATAGGTAGCATCCTGAATCATATAATACAAGCTATCGGTAACTCCGGGATTAACCGGCCTGAATATAAAATTTTGTGTAGGATCCGGATCACCTACAGCTTTTGGTATTAAAACAGGATAAGGATCCATAATCGAATCACTACCAACGACTAATGAAGTATCTTTATTCATAATAAAGAAACGCGGGTAATCGGGTACCAATACAATTTTTGCAGAATCAATTTTATGGGTAACTCCTGCTAATGTATATGAAAAAATTACTTTCCCGGAATCACCTATAGCTGCAGTTGTAGCATTGACGTAAAGCGAAGCTTTACCTCCTCCGTTCGCAAAATCGGTTGGAGTAAAAGTTGATTGGTTGACACTAAATCCTGCAGAAGCTGTCGCATTAATGTTGTAAGTTTGATTGGCTGCAGTAAACCATATTGGATATGGTTGCATGCTTTCTACCTGAAGCACTAAGGATTCTGAAAGATTAAATTTTGGAGTAAGATCGATAGTAGCTACTTTTAATTGATACAAGCCATTTGCATTATCGACAGCTTTATCACAATATAATCCTGAACCATCAACTACTCCATCAGAAGCAAGATATTTACTGTTGAAATTACACATAAGTCGAATAGCTGTTGAGTCAGTTCCGCTGATAACCCATTCTGAACTTAAAGCTGCAGTTGTCGTTTCGAAAACAACATCCCATGTATCCCAGGATAAGGATGCTGCGTTTACTTTATTTAAATAATTACCTTCAGCATTTAATAAGTAATAGGTGTCTGTTTTACCGCTAACAGGAACAAAACTAAAAGCCTGAGATTTTAGATTCGCTAATGTCACCACGGCCGGTTGAGTAGTTGAAATCCCTCCCACCTGAGTAGGACCAACTACTAAATTTGAAGACGTTTGAACAATGTTGTACTGTTTATTCGGATTGGGCACAAAATTCTGTGCATAAACAGTAATAATTGCCATAAACAGGCAAAGAGAAGTGAAGAGTTTTTTCATAATAATAATTTTTTAAATGTTGATAAATTGAAATGGTGTTAAATTTAATTGGTAAATAGTACGATTTTAAATTACATTAAAAAAGGAGAAATTGTTTCTGCTGAAATTTGTTTTCTAATTCATTAAGATTATCAATTTAAGATTTAATTGAGTTGCTTGTATATTATAATTTTTGATGGAAAGACAATGTCATTAAATAAGTCAGAAATATGATTGAAAAGAAAACATCAATTTATAACTACATTGTATTAAGCAATCGGATCAATCTGATATTTTATTTTATAATTATTTTTTGAAAGAATTTTATAAAAATCAGTATTCTGACAGTGCAAATGTATTTAATTATTCTTCTTGCTTAATGCTTTAATGTTTCTAAATGGGGGTTGCAATGATAACTTAATAGAAAATTAATATACTTTTAGCTGTAAAACTTAATAAACAGCAAGATTTAATTGCATTTCTGTGAGATTTACAAACGTATTCATAATATAAATGGCGATGTCTGAAGTAGGAATTTGTTATTTAACTATAATACCATCAGGATTATGACCCAGATAAGAAGTCAACAGCAACCAACAAATAAATGTTTTTATGTGATAAAAAATGATTAAATACCAGGGAAGATCTATTGTTTTTTTTATCATAAATATTGTAAGTCCCGAAATACAATTTTTTATAATAATTGAAAGTAAAAAATAGTAGGTAGTAATAGTAAGTAGTCGGTAGTCGGTAGTAAGTAGTCGGCAGTATAGGTGGTAAAAGTGTAAACAAATTTCAGGACGGTACCTGAAGTAGTTTTTTAAGAGCGTTATGAGAGATGGTTAGGGAAGTTTCTGAAAATAAAATCAGTATATTAAAAAATCAAATAGCCTGTTTCTGATTAATCCCGATAGAGGACAATGCTCAGGTAAGTGTTTAATTAAAGGAAGTAATTATATAAGAGAAATCTATAAAAAGTGAATACTTTTTAAGATACTAAAATTGTTCTGACTGAATGGCTTTTTAAAGTGAAGTATCAGTTATAAGCTAATTACCTGCCAAATAAGATTTTAAATTAATTATTTTAAAATTCTTACTTAAACTCAATCATAAATTCAGTCAGACTTTTGGTAGAGGGAATGCCTATTTTTTTACGTATACGGTAGCGGCCGACTTCAACTCCCTTCAGTGAGATATTCATCAGGTGGGCGATATCTTTACTCGACAGGTTTAGCCTCAGATAGGCACAAAAGCGTAAATCATTCGAGGTAAGATCATGAAATTTAAGATGAAGGTTACGGAAGAAATTCTCGTGTATGCGATCGAAGTTAGTCTGGAAAATAGCCCAGTCATCTTCGGAAGTAAGATTTTCATCAAGCAACCTGATTAGTTTATCATAATATTTATTTGGATATTGAGTTCCTAAAGCTTCTTTTTGTAGGATTACTTCTTCCTTAATGGTGACTAGTATCTCATTTTTCTTGATAATTGTCATTGTTGAAACTGCTAATTCTTTGCTTTTTACTGTTAACTCTGATTCCAGTTTTTCATTTTCAAGGGCAATGATTTGTTGCTCACGTTTCTCAATTTCTTTACGACGGATTTCTTTTTGTTCAACAATAACTTTTTCTTTTTTAATTTGAATCAGACGAAGAATAAAATAGTAAACTCCAATACCAAAGAGAACAATCAACAAAAGGTAGATTATTTTGGCTGCTATGCTGAGATAGAAAGGTGGTGCCACTTCAAAAGTATAATTTACTTCTGAGAGTTTAATACCGCTTTTAGTGAATACCCTGACTTTGAATTTATATTCGCCGTGAGGTAAATAGTTATATCCTTTTTGCGGGGAAGTGGTTGCTTCACTCCAGACCTTATCGAGCCCTTCCAGTTTGAATATGAATTTTATATTGTTCAGGTTGTTATATTGCGGGTAAAAAACAGTAAAAATGATATTGTTCCTTTTAAATGGAGTTGATGTTTCCGAATCAGCTGAAAGTGGCAGAAAAACTATTTCTTTTGATTCGGCATCCGAAGTCTGGATACTTTTCATTTGTAAAGAAGTATGCGAAGTTTTTGTTTTAAAATTATCTGTATGATAAAGCGCAAGTCCGTTTTCAAGGGTAAAAATACATTCGTCATCTGAAATCGGAACTATATTTTGATATTCATCCACTGTCTGATTGAGAAAAAGAGCATATTGGACAACATCCAATAATTTGATGTCACCAGTTTTTACCTGTACCAGCGCTGCTTCACCATCCAGAATAAACCAGTACAAGTCCGACTTGAAATGACAAACGCGGTATGCATGAGCGAAATAACCGAGACTCTTGTTTAATTCATCGTAAGGAATTATCTTCTTTTGAATATCGTCATAGGTATAGAATGCGGTATTGTCTGTGAAAACTACCCTGTTATTGATGGAAAAAACATTAATAGTGTAGCGGTGCTTTTGATCTAATGAATTAAAAGTAGTAATGTGTTCTATTTTTCGTAAATCAGGTGTAAGTTGAATGGCGTAAAGACCCTGATGCAAATGACTAGCCCAAATAGTTCCGGTGTAATCAATTTCGATATAACGAATAGGATTTACAAAATTTTCAATCGCATGACTGAATTTCCAGTTTCCGTTTTCTTTTTCATAAATGCAAAGTTGTGTGTAAGTCCCCTGTACCAGAACTTCTTTTCCATGAATAAATCCCTTTTTAATACAGATTCCACCTTTTACAGGAGAAAGGATTCTTGTTCCATTTTTTGAAACGTCATACGTCTCTTCATTATTTCCGCATATCTCTTGATTGTCAAACTGGTTAACGCTCCATACCTGTCCTTTTATATTGGGTTCTAATTGCATATTCCGTATGCTCTTTTTATCCACACTCAATTCCGCTTTATACAGCCCCTGATTCGTTCCGATATACAGGTTGGGTTCATTATAGGATAGCGAGTAAATGGCTCCAACAGAAGGAGAAAATGAATGAATATAACGGATGGATGAATTGAGCTGTATCAGGGATATCCCTTTATCCAACGCTAACCATAGATTATTATCCCGGTCACAATACATTCCCAACACAGTATTGTTTTGAAGCACATTCGAAGTGTTTAATGTCCATAGCTTCTGTCCTCTCCGGTTGATGGCTGTAACGCCGTTTAAAATAGTCCCAAGAACTATTGTACCATCAGGCGATATGATTGCCCTGTTTATTTCAGCCTTTTTTAATTCTTCATCGGCATTTGTAATAAACCGGCTAATATTGATTCCATCAAATAAAAACAATCCATCCGACCTGGTAACCAGGATTGCCTGTGACCGGCTAAAAGTCAGGACTGATATTACCGGACTTTTCAACAGGTTGTTTTTTACAGGTAAGAAGGTGTTGCTCCCGGAATCAAAAAAACTTAATCCATACTGATCGGTATGAGTATAAATTTTTTGATGGTAGATATTGAAAAAAAGGAAGTTAAACGGACAACGGATGCCTTTTACTACTCCATTTTTGTACGTAAAATAAGATGTAAATGATTGAAAGATGATGGTGCCGTTATAATCCAGTATGTTCCAGATTTCGTCATTTTGCATACTGTACTTCTTCAACTTTGCAGAAAGAGAATGGTAAACAAGTTGACCTGATTTGTCTTTTTCAAACATGCCGAATTCCTGAAATGATCCAATAAAAATACGATTATCTTTACTGATGAGTAACGACCTGACAATTTTGTTCCCGGCTATATAATGAGTTTGCCATAACGTTCCGTCAAATTCAAGCATCCCCTGATTATTTCCAAAATACATAATGCCATCTTTCCCCTGACCAACAGCCCAATTTTGGTTGGAAGCATGATAATCATTCTTTGTAAACTGGCTGATAACAGGTGTAAATTCCTGTCCTAAGCAGCAAACGGAAACAAAAATAAGGAATAAAAGTAAGTGTTTTTTTCTCAAAACAATCATAGTATAATTTCTCTTTGAATTTTATTCATTTTATGCATTTCCGTTTACAAATTACGGAAAGTTCTATGACATGACAAAATAATTTTATGTTTATCTGTTTTTCAATAGTATAACTTTATAAATAGACCTCATAAAAAAGCCTTACTGAAATTTCAGTAAGGCTTTTCCGGCTTTTATAAAACGTATTACTAAGAATTATTTTTTTGTATCAAGAGCTAGTTTTTTCTTTTCTTTTTTTGTTCTTGACAAATTAATCAATTTACTCATTTCAACTGTAATCGGAGAAGCAATAAACACTGAAGAATAAGTTCCGATAAAAATACCAAACAACATGGCAAAAATAAATCCTCTGATAGTTTCACCACCGAAAATGAATATCGAAAGCAAAGTCAGAATTACTGTTGCAGTTGTACTAAAGGTTCGGCCTAACATTTCATTTACTGACAAATTAATAATGGATATTCTGTCACGTTTAGGGAATAGACCCACATTTTCACGGATACGGTCATAGTTGATAACGGTATCGTGAACAGAATAACCGATTACAGTAAGTATGGCTGCAATGAACGATTGGTCGATTTCCATCGAGAAAGGTAAGAAACCATAGAATAAAGAGAATAAACCCAACGTAATGATTGCATCGTGAGCCAATGAAACAATGGCTCCTAAAGCATAACCCCATTCCCTGAATCGAATAAAGATATAAAGGCCAATCCCCAAAATTGCCAGAAGGACTGCCCAGACAGCAGCACGCTTTATATCATCGGCTACTGTTGGTCCTACTTTTTGTGATTGCTTTATATTATCCTTAATGAATTCAGCTTTTGTAACCGAGGTCTTAAGTAATGGCCTTAAATTATCATAAAGTTTTCCTTCGATTTCGTTATCGATAGTTGGAGCGTTGTCGTCAATTTTATATTTTGTAGCAATACGAACCTGATTGTCAGAACCAATTGTTATTACTTCGGGCATATCACCTTCAAATGCATTTTGAAGTAAAACACGTATTTTATCGGTATTTACTTTTTGATCGAAGGCAACGATATAATTCCTACCTCCCGAAAAATCGATTCCAAGACTAAATCCACGAACGCCAAATGAAATTAAACTTATCAATATCAATGTGGCTGACAGGGCATACATCCACTTGCGGATTCCCATGAAATCAACTTTCGTGTCTTTGAACCAGTTTTTTGTAACACCTGTAATGAATGTAATTTCTTTCGAACTTTCGTGGTTTGCATATAAATACAGCATATAACGGGTAAGGAATACCGAAGTAAAGAATGAAGTGATAACACCAATTATTTCAGTTACGGCAAAACCTTTTATAGGTCCTGTTCCAAAAACAGCAAGAATAATACCTGTAATTAAGGTCGTGACATTAGAGTCAATAATAGCAGAAAGAGCGCTTCCGATACCATCATCGATGGCACGTTTCATGGTTTTACCCTTATTCATTTCTTCCCGTATACGCTCATACATAAGCACGTTCGCATCAACTGCCATACCTAATGTCAGAACAATACCCGCTATTCCGGGCAAAGTCAGTACCGCCGTGAACGAAGCTAATATACCAATCAGGAAAAATACGTTACATATTAAAGCAAAATCAGCAATAATTCCGGGTACGAGTCCATAATATAATATCATGTATAACAATACCAGAATGAAAGCAATAATGAATGAAATCAAGCCATTATTAATAGCTTCCTGACCCAATGAAGGTCCAACCACATTTTCCTGAACAATATGAGCAGGTGCAGGCATTTTACCTGATTTCAATGTGTTTGCTAAATCTTTTGCTTCTTCTACTGTGAAGTTTCCTGTAATTTGTGAACTACCTCCTGTAATTTCAGCATTTACAGTCGGGAATGAATAAATATAACCATCCAACGCAATAGCAATAGATTTTCCGATATTATCTTTGGTCATACGTGCCCAGGTTTTAGAACCTTCGCCATTCATAGTCATACTTACATTGGCATAAGCCGAAGTCTGACTAAAGTCTGCACGGGCATCAGTGATAACATCACCACCCAGAGGTGCACGCCCATCACGGTTTGTTATTTTGATAGCAATCAACTGGAAGATTTGTCCTTTTTTATCAAGCGCTTTCACCGACCATCTTATACCCAGGTCACGTGGTAATAATTCTCTAACCTGTTTTAGTTTGAAATAAGAGTCTACCAGAGCAGTATCTCTACTATTACATAACCCGATAACCGGCCCATGTGCAGCTTGTCCACCCTGAGCATTTATTTGAAGAACTGCAAACAAAGGATTTTCTTTACGGCTCTTTTCATTCATTTTAGTTGAATCTGTTGAGGTTGCCGATTTATTTAACAGAGCAGTTTTCAAACTGTCAACAGCAGATATTGATTTTGTTGTTTTAACACCTGTCTTTGCGATAGTAGAATCTTTATGTGCTGTTAAAGATGATTTCCCGGTTATCTGTAATGTAGCAAGGACTTTATTAACTTCACCTATGTTATTAATGATTTCGCTTAAATCATATGTTTCCCAAAATTCCAGATTCGCAGAACCCTGTAGTAATTTTCGTACACGAGCAGGTTCCTTTATACCGGGAAGCTCCACCAGAATACGTCCGTTACCGAGTTTCTGAATGTTAGGCTGAACAACTCCAAAGCGGTCAATACGTTGACGCAATACGTTGAATGAATTTGCAATAGCCCCGTCAACTTCTGCTTTTAATACTTTTATTACATCTGCATTTGAAGTTGTCAACGAGATTTTATCTTTCAACTCGAAAGTGCTAAAAACTGTTGCAAGCTTCGCTTGTGGATCTAACTCTGTATACGCATTGACGAATAAGTCTACGTAAGAAACCTGACTGTTAGTCTTCTGGCGTTCAGTGGCAAGATTTAATGCCTGGTTGAAGGTTGGGCTTAAGTTAAAATCGGATAGTGAACGGATAATATCGGCAACCGATACTTCAAGAGTTACGTTCATACCACCTTTTAAGTCAAGACCAAGATTAATTTCTTTATCACGACATTCTTTCAGGGTATATCCCAACCAAACCTTTTCACTTCCAATCGAGTCAAGGTAATTATACTCTTTCAATGGATCGCCTGCTGCATATTGCTTGGCTTTTTTGTTGTACATATTTGTAACAACACTAAATGACAAGTAAAATAAGCACACCAAGGTTAGTGATATTGCAAAAAGTCTGATAAGTCCTTTGTTTTGCATGGAAAATTTATTTAAAATAAGACATTAATTATTTTGATTTTTTTAAGGAGGTGCAAATATAGCATTTTTTTTATTACAAACATATAAAAAAAGGGATTCAGTATATAGATAGTCTACAAAAATGTTGTAAAGCAATTTTTCTACCTGTTTATTTTATCAAATTTAAAATTCGATGAATTAAGGCTTCAATCCATGACAAATAGAATCCCTTCAACTATAAAAAAAAGAATCCATGAAACTAATCATGAATTCATTAACTTTGAGAAGGCTTCTGTACATCGAACTTCTGAAAGAAACATAACCGGGGGGAAAAAAATTAAAAAAAGAGAATCCATGATAATCATCATGAATTCTCTTGTTAGTTGCGGAGGCTCGACTCGAACGAACGACCTTTGGGTTATGAGCCCAACGAGCTACCACTGCTCCACTCCGCGATATTTTGTAGGTGCAAAAGTACTTCTTTTATTTGAATTATCACATTTTTCAAAGATTTATTTTGATTTTATATGGTAAAAATTACTTATGATATAGATATTAAGCCTGTTATGACACTAAATCCTTCTGGTGTTTTTACAAAAGCTGCATATTCAGTTATAAATAACCCGATCTGTAAAGAAATAAAATGATTTTGAATGGTCTAATAAAAGTTGGTTTTTTTGTTTTTTTGATTTTGAAATGGAATTATTTATGCATTACTAAAATAAAACACAATTGATATTTACAACTTTTTCCTTTGCAATTTATAATTTACTACTAACTAACAACAACAACACAAAAGGATTAAAAAATATTATAAAAAGGAATAAATACATAACCACAATAGGAAAATAAGGAAGAAAAATATATAACCATAAAAGTTATTTACAATTTATAATTTGTTACCAGCTGACCACAAACAATGCCGGAAAATATCTGACACATTTTACGATTTTAAATTCAACAAGTATACCTAAAGCATTAAAATAATCATGGTTCTGTGTCATGACTAATTTAAACTCTGATATTACTTTCTATAAGGATGTAACTGCTTATTATTAATTTGTTTATCATTGAGAATTATGAAACTGCAATACCGATTAATCTGCCTATCCCAAATGTAATGGCTGCTGCAATCAATCCAAATACTACCTGACGAAATCCGGAGTACCAAAGATTTTTACCGGTAAATAAGGTAATTGCACCGCCAATTAAAAATAATCCGACTGTACTCATGGCAATACTGATTAAAATCGCATTTACTCCTTTTGTAAAGATAAATGGTAGTACCGGAATAATACCACCAACAGTAAACATCATAAACGAATATATTGCTGCTTCAACTGCTGAACCCTTCAATTCTTCCGGATTGATACCAAGTTCCTCTTTTACCAATACTTCGTGTGCATGAAATTTATCTTTCATAATTTCTTCGGCCATTTCTTTTGCATGCACTTCGGGAATTCCTTTAGCTATATAAATCAGTACAAGCTCCTTTAATTCTCCTTCAGGATTGTTTTCTATCTCGTCCATCTCAATGGACATTTGATTCTCGTAAAGCTCCTGTGAACTTTTGACTGAAATCCATTCACCCAAAGCCATTGATAATGCACCTGCCAGTAATCCGGCTATTCCTGCCAGTAAAACACTGTGATTGCCTCCTGTTGCCCCTGCAATTCCCATTACCAGACTGAAAACCGATACCAGTCCATCATTCCCGCCTAAAACAGCTGCCCGGATGGCATTACCACCTCCTGTACGGTGGCGTGATTCAAATTTGGCAAGTTGAGGTCCGTTTATTTTTTTTTCGTTTTCAAGGATAGACCAAAGTATCTTTACATGGTTCGTTTCACTCCCTGTGATTTCAAGTTTATTTTTTTCTTTCGTTGAGATAATGGCATTTGAAAGACTTTTTTCCGTATCCATTAATGAATTCAACACCTGATCGTATCCGAATACCAACCCAATCATGTTCAAAGTTTTTGCTCTCCAGGATGGACGAATTAAATTTTCAACTGGAATGTGTATAATCCGTGCAAATGCCTCAGCATGACCTTGTTCGATTTCACTCATCTGCCGAAATACTTTGGCAACGGTTTCATCCGATTCATGCTCTGCTAATTTCCGATACAAATAACAGGCATCAATTTCAGTTTGAACATTTTTATTATTCATGATAATCTATTTTGTTGTCAAAAGTAGTCAAAAGAAAGTTTTAGTGCAAAAAAAAACAGGCACCTGAACGAATCAAGTACCTGCTTTATATGTTTTGAAGTCTTATTTTAGAATGGAAATGGAAGTTGAAATAGAAAATTGATCTAATTCAACAAACGAACTTCTTAAAAACGCGAAAGGTAGTCACGCCTGACTACCAATCTTTGTTAACCTTAAATCTAATACTATGAAAAAATCACACTGCAAAGATACAGTGTTTTTAAATTCAATGCAAACATTATCGTAATTATTTGTGTTAATAATATGTTATATAACATATATTTATTCTTTAAGGCCGTTTTAGGACCTAAATCAGATGTTTTTTAATGCTATTAACAGTTTGATTATTCCTTTTTGTCGTGTTTTTTCAATTTGCTTCGATTGGGTGGCTGGAATTCATTTATTATTAGGATCGTTTAAAAAAAAAGATGAATCCATCAAAACAGAAAAGATCTTCGACTTATTTATCACTCCTGATGAGTTATGCGGTAAGAATAATTGAAAATCGATATTTTATACTAACAGTAAAAAGAAAGGTTTACACCATAAAAAAACGAGTACCGGAAAATCATGGTACCTGTTCAATGTATTTTTTTAATTTATCGACTAAGTTGAAAAGGAAAGGATATTATTCCAACTATGGATTATTGATGATGGAACTTCTTAAAAACGCGAAAGGTAGTCACGCCTGACTACCAATCTTTGTTAACCTTAAATCTAATACTATGAAAAAATCACACTGCAAAGATACAGCGTTTTTAAATTCAATGCAAGTATTATCGTAATTATTTGTGTTAATAATATGTTATATAACATATATTCAATCTTTTCAATCGATTTTGACCTTGAAACACCTGTTTTTTAATGCTGTTAACATATTGATTTTGCTTTTTATTCATACTTTACAGTCTCACTTAACGAAGGGGAATGAAAAATCCTGTATGAATATCATTTTGAAATAAAAATGGGTTTATTATCAACAATGCCATCATCTGTCTGCTTGTCTCCATTCCGGGTTTTCATCAAAATGGATTCTATAGATCATATAAGAAACAGGATTACACCAATCATTGAAATGATCTTTATGATGCCTTGTTTCTGCTGTAATTAAAATTCAATTAATTTTTATGATTGATCAATCTATTTTTATACCTGATATTAAAAGGAAAGTTTACGGCATAAAAAAAACGAGTCAGGAAAAATCCGTTAACCCGTTACATTTCTTTTGAAATTGATTGGTACTTTTAATGACAATGGATAGTTATATATCTGAATCAAGGTGATGGAACTTCTTAAAAACGAGAATGGTAGTCACGCCTGACTACCAATCTTTGTTAACCTTAAATCTAATACTATGAAAAAATCACACTGCAAAGATACAGCGTATTTGAATCCAATGCAAGTATTATCGTGATTATTTGTGTTAATAATATGTTATATAACATATATTTATTCTTTGAGGTTGTTTCTGGGCCTAAACAGCAAGTTTTTTATGGCTGTTAACAGTTCACTTTCCATCATTTTTACGCGACTACTTATTTTTTATCAGAATCCTGTAGCTTTTAGTCCTAATCCTGTCTTTTCATCCAATCCAACCATCAGATTCATGTTTTGAACAGCCTGACCTGATGCTCCTTTTAGTAAATTATCAATCATGGAAACAATCAGAAGTTTATCTCCGTGTTTTTCAAGATATACCAACCCTTTATTGGTATTGACCACTTGTTTCAAATCAGGATTTTTATCTGTAACAAAGGTAAAAGCACAGTCTTTATAAAAATCGGTGTACAGCTTTTTTGCTTCCTCAAGGCTTAAGGTGCATTTTGTATAGGTCGTGGCGAAAATTCCACGGGCAAAGTTCCCCCTGACCGGAATAAAGTTTACTGCTTTATTGAAACCCGGTTGCAATTGGCGAAGTGATTGGCCGATTTCTTCCAAATGTTGATGACCAAAAGCTTTGTAAATGGAGATATTATTACTCCTCCAGCTGAAATGCGAAGTGTCCGATGGTTTAACACCCGCACCTGTTGATCCTGTAATGGCATTCACGTGAATTTCATCGGTCAGCAAACCGGCAGCCGCCAATGGAAAGATGGCCAGTTGAATGGCCGTGGCAAAACAACCGGGGTTGGCAATATGTGTTGCTTTTTGAATCTTATCCCGGTTTAGTTCGGGTAAACCGTATACAAAATCATGGGTCGGGCTTTTAGCCCGGTAATCGGTTGACAAGTCGATAATTCTCAACCCATCAGGCAGCTCATTCATCTCTATAAACTTTTTGCTGTCGCCATGTGCTGAGCAAAGAAACAATACATCTACCTTGTCAAAGGGCAATTCAGCAGTAAATACCAATGCTGTTTCACCAATTAAACCGCTGTGTACATCGGTTACAGGATTGCCGGCATTGCTGGTACTGTGTACAAAAGTGATTTCCACATTCGGATGATGAATCAGAATCCGTATCAATTCTCCGGCGGTATATCCTGCGCCACCTATTACGCCTGCTTTTATTTTTATCATGAGAGAGTTTTTTTGTTTAATAATTTGATAGGATCATTGGGCATTTTATTTAGATTTACTACCTTTTTACGAAACTCTTGAAGTAGTATTCTATTTTTAAATACTTCAAATTCTTCCTCGTATTTTTTGCGTGATTCTGTTCCTGGTTTACCATATTGTAAATCAAGATGATCTGAAAACGAAGTTAAATTCTTATCTTTCATTTCATTGAAATTAAACTTTTTGTTGTGTAATAATATTATTTCTGATAGTTCGGATCTTCTCAAAAACTACAGATTGAGATGAATTTTCTTCTTCAATATCATAATCATTCTGCAAACCTAACCAGAATTTTGCTGAATTGCCAAAATAAGAACTTAATCTTAATGCAGTATCTGCGGTAATTCTACGTTTTCCTTTGATTATTTGAGAAATACGTGTTTGAGGTATTTCCAGATCTTTTGAAAGCTTGTAGGCTGAAATATTCAATGGGATTAAAAACTCCTCATTCAATATTTCACCCGGATGTATATTATTTAGTTTTTCCATTTTGCTGTATTTTTTTAATTCAATGATAATCTATTATTTCAACTTCCAATGCAAGATTGTTTTCCCATTTAAAAACAATTCTCCATTGATTATTAATGCGAATGCTGTAGAATTCTGATAATTTACCTGATAGTTTTTCTAATCGATTTGAAGGTGGAATCCTAAGATCATTAATATTTTGTGAGTTATGCAACATTCTAAGTTTTCTACGACCTATTTGTTGAATAGATATTGGGATATGTTTAATTTGTTCACCCTCCCAAATTTTCTTAGTGTCTTTTGATCCAAATGAAACTATCATTTTGTCAATTTAAAATACTAACGTCAAAGGTAAGTACAAAGTTTTGAATTTATATATCTGCTTACTATAAAAATATTTAATTCCTTTATTCGTATGATTTATTTATAATGTAATTCATTTTTAATCAAACAGTGTCTGTTGTTTCCCTGTATACCTTAAAGGTTTCTTATTGATGGTCTCTATTCCTTTTTGGGCTTTCAGGAATTCCCTGAGGCGGGTCTCACTCCAGTTCATATCGAGTCGCTTCAGGATATCTTTTGTTGTATATTCTCCGGTTTTAAGCAACTCCAGGATTTTTTTCTCAAACTCAGTATCCAGTTCTTTTGCAAGAATAGCTGAGGCATCCATTATCCTGTTGCCTTCCACATCTACGGGAATAGCTCCTTTTTCAATTAGCAGTTCGTTGGCATTTTCTTCTTCAGCTCCAGGTTTACGGACATATATTTTTCGTTTTTTGCGTAACCCATCGATTACCCCCGACCATGTACCTCCTTTTCCGGATGATTCGGCTACATAGATTTCATCAGCGAGTGCATAAATGATAGGGTTCCGGGCCATTGCTAACTCAGCTTTCCAGGGTGCACGGGGATGAAATACACTGACCACCACTACATCGCCATCTACAATCTCTTTGTAATAGGTTTTAAAACCCGAACTGAAAGTCATAATTCCCTGTGGCAAAACGATAATGCTTTGGCCTGTATACTTAATGGCTGAATCCAGTGCCTGTTTATCCACTCCTTTGGCAAAACCGCTGACCACCACCTTAAATTCTTTAGTTGCTTTTTTGGCAATGTTATCGGTAAATTCAAGTGAAACGTCCGAAGCGTCACGTGATCCGACTATTGCTACAGATTTTTCCTGCAGGATTTGCCTGTTGCCTTTTACGTAGAGCAGGGCAGGGGCATGATTCGTTTTTAGGTTTGCTTTGAGTGTATGAGAGTAATCGGGTGAAGTAACCGGAATCAATTCATACCCTTCGTTCTGTAATTGTTCTGCCAGAAAAGCATTGTTGGGCAATTCAGCTTTTGCTGCATTCAACTCTTCAATGTCTTTCGGTTCAAGTGCATAAAACTGTTGCCAGTCGGTTTCGGGTAAATTAAAAAACTCTTCGATGCTCAGGCTGTATTCATGGGTGAACCTGTCAATCAGGGCATTGATTTTCGCATATCCCCATTGAGGGATATGTACCAGTGTGATCCAGTATGCTGCGTCATTATTCATGTATATCTCCTCCTACGGTGCGGGCTATGATTAATGGTGCAATTGTAGCCGCTCCCAATTGTGTAAGGTATCTTCCAATTTCTTTGACAGTTGCACCACTGTCGAAAATATCATCGATGATGACTATGTTTTTACCCTGAATCTCGTCAGGCGTATCGTAAATAAATGCATCTGCCACGTTATCGTGTTTCAGATAATGATTTTCAAATACTTTTTGTTCGCTGGTAAGCCTTTGTTTTCTCAGGTTATGCGATAAAGGTACGTTCAATGCCTTTGCTATTTTTATGGCAAAGTTTTTTACCAGGTCGCCCGACACTGTAGGCGGAACATAAAGCACCAAATCAGCTTTTTCATTTCCTGATGTCGCACGATACGCCTTTAATGTCTGCCTGACCAGAAAATCAGGAAACTCACCTGCATTCTGATATTTACTCCGGTGAATGGCTGCCCCTACATTCGTAAAACCATAGAACGATGCAGCAACACCTTTCACGATACAGGTTCCTTTCGTTTCAGCATGTATCTCCGGGAAATAGTTTTCACGAAAATCATTCAATTTCTCCGTCCACTCCGGCGTGACGATTACTTTGATCTTTTTCTGCCCTGTATTATCACAATTATTGAAATCAGAGAGAGCATCATCGCCTAAATAGCTGCAAAGGTACTTCATTCTCGATTCGGTTGTGTCAATATATCCCAACATTTTTTCAAGTTCGGAGGTTTTACATGCACGTAATTCCTCAAAATGTGCCGTGTTAAGTGGCGGTGATCCTGCAATATATTCAAACTTTCTGCTTTTGTCGAAGGTAACTTCCCTGATAATTTTTTGTTCTATCAGGTCGGCTTTAATCACCCTGATTTGATTTTGTTTCATGTTCGTTTTTCGCATCAAATCTTTTTCTCCCAGCAATTCGTTTTTTATTGCCCTGATTACCCGCTCGTATTTTGCAATGGAGGGCCTACCGCCTTCAATAAATACCTCCGGTAGTCGTTTATCATCCGGATGATAAAAAAGGATGATCCAGGCTGGTTGCCCATCACGTCCGGCACGTCCTATTTCCTGGTAATAATGGATCGGCGACTGGGGTATCTGGGTATGTATGATAAAACGGATGTCGGGTTTATCTATTCCCATTCCCAGTGCATTGGTGGATATTATGCACTTCCATTGATTATTCATTAACCCGTTTTCAATGGCAATCCTCGATTCGGGATCAAGTCCGGCATTATACCCAATGGAGGATATATGGAGGTGTTCCAGCCATTTCGAATAGATCTCGGTATCCATACGCGTTCCGGTATAGAGGAGCCCTGTACCGGGCAACTTTTCAAGGTTCTTTCCCAGCCAGATCAGTTTTTCATCTTCCGAATTCACTTTCACTACAAACAACCTGAAACTTTCGCGCATCAGGTTTCCCCTGATAACGTTGAGGTCACCACCTATTTGCTGTTCGATATCACTTTGGACACGTTTAGTGGCAGTGGCTGTGGTAGCCAGTACCGGAAGCCCTTTCGGCAGTAGTTGCACAAGGCTGATGATGCGCTTGAAAGCAGGACGGAAATCATGTCCCCACACCGAAATACAGTGTGCTTCATCCACTACCACCATCGAAAGGTTTAACTTATGTGTGGCTTCCATCCATTCAGGGTTCTCCTGTCGTTCGGGAGCAATGTACAGAATTTTGATGTTGCCTTCTTTGGCTTCGGTAATAATATCGGAATTTTCCTCGCGCGTTTGTTCGCTGTTGATGCATTTTGCGGGGATGCCAAGAAGGGATAGTTTTTTTGCCTGATCACGCATTAAGGCTATTAAAGGTGAAAATACGACTGTTGTTCCGCTGAAAAGGATAGCAGGAAACTGAAAACAAAGCGATTTGCCAAATCCTGTTTTTTCAATCAGTAAAACTCTTTCACCAAGTAATAACTTTTCAATCGTCGTCCATTGTTCATCATAAAATCGACTTAACTGAAACCTGTTTCGCAAAATAACTTCTGCTTCCTGTCGGTTCATAATTCATTGTGTTTGAAGTTTATTTAAAAATACATAACCATCCCGATAGCTATCGGGATCACAAAAATCTACAAAAGGGAAATAAGAAGAAATAAAAAAATCAATGCCACAAAAGGAAATTAGAAGAAAAAAAAGACATAATCCTAAAAGTCACCAAAGTCGCAATAGTCACCAAAAGAAAAATAAGAAAGAAAAATATCTAAGCACAAAGTTCACAAAAGTAAAATACCGGGCAGTATTTTAAGAATTTAAACCCAATAAGATTATTGAATGCAATCTATCTATTGTTGAACTATCTGGATTAATTTTTTAATTCGGGAAAGTAGAAATAGAACTTAAAATCATCAACAACTTGAAAAGAGAGAGCTAGCCAATCAACAGCACGAAAAAATATTAAAACAAATTTAAGAAACATTTTGTTTTAATGAAATTGGAAAATATTTTAACAGGGATTAGAAGTGCGATTCTTCCCTATTATAGAATGTCTTCTTTACACTTTTTGCAGTAATATCCGGCATGTACATTCCCAATCGGAACTCCAACCAGTATTGCCAACAAAATATTAAACCCCGGAACAAATTTATGAATTCCCAGACCAAGACGTATATCAGTTGATCCACATAACGGACAAATCATTTCTGCTTTTTCAGGCTCCAGTTTATTTTTAATAATTTCCCTTGATTTTTCAAAGTCATTTTCAAAGACAAATACCTGTACTCCGGAACCAAAAATATTAAAATAGTTAGGCAACAAATTTGTAAAATACTCATTTGTCAGGAAACAATCTATTCCTTCATTATTTAGCCTGTTTTTAATAAAATGGGCTTCAATAATATTTTCACATGTAATGAGTCTGATTGTCTTCGTTTTATCTGTTGCTGACATAACTGATTTTAATAATTTTATTTGTTTAACTAATCTGATAGTTGAAATATGAATACAAAATTATCACCCACCCCATCAACACCACCCACGTCACACCATAATACCGAACCTTTCTGTTCTTATGATGAATGACATACATAAGTAAAAAGACAGAAAATACACCGCCCACCATTTCAAGGAAATGTAAAGTCCTTTCAGGAATCCGCCGGTGGTTTTTTATAGCAGCATGCTTGTCATAAGCAAAGAGGATTCCACTTAGAAGATTCATTATGATCAGGTAAATGAAAAATATCGTGTCAACTTTCATAATTTGTATTCCCTACTTCAGCAGCTATTATTTCAACAGGGGTACAAATTGTACCCCTGTTACTTTTAAGATTCCAATCTTTTGTATCGTTAGTTTCCAACATTTTTTACAAATCATTGATTAGATTACTGATTTATTCAGTTTCGACTTAATTAAAATGGTTTTTGAATATAATAGTTTTTGTTTTTAATAAGTTTAGTTTTTAATTATAACAGCATTATTATAGGTAAGTGAATGCTTGTTACTTCCGTCTGTATCCATTACCCATAATGTTGATTTTGTTTTGTCAATATTGTAATAATCATAATTTACATACACTAATTTTCCGTTAGGCGACCAGGAAAACTGGTAGCAGGCATCAGTAGTTATTTTTGTCAGTCCGGTCCCATCAGAATTGATTTTATATAATTGCAAAACATTTGTAATAGTATTATAAGAAATAAAACCAATCGTTACTCCATCAAATGAATAAAGTAGATTTTTGTTTTCAACATTTTGGATTTTTAAATTTCTAACTAAATTAGATGTTTTTGCTTCAGTATTATATGAAATGATAGAATCTCCATTATTTAAGTAAGCAATGGAATTAGAGATAAGTGTCCAGGTCGGATAGTTTCCATTTAAACCGGCAAGTTCAGACTTTTTCGTCTCAAGAGTATAGATCCATATTCCTTTTTTTAAAGAATCATTTATTAAATTATTTTGGAATGCTATTTTTTTCCCATCCGGACTCCATGCAGGATTATATACATTTCCATTAAAAGGTATTATTTGTACGGCTGTAGTGTCAAACTTTTCTCCATCAAAGGGCATAATCCATACCTGAGCCTTATTTGAATAAGCAATCCATTTTCCATCCGGACTCCATGCAGGCTGGTTAAGTCTGTAAGGAAGTATACGATGCATATTACTTCCATCGGTATTGATCAGCCAAAACCCAGTGGAATCATTATAAAATTTCACAATAATATCAGGTTTGCAACCACATTCTTCTTTACCGTGATAGTCATAATAAATGCTTTGTACCGGTGTGTGATTAAATCCTATGTATTTACCTGATGGATGCCAAACAGGGCTGTCATAGGGAGAATCAGAGTACAGAGCTAACGAAATGCAACCACAATTTAGTCCTTTGCATGAAAATAAGAATAATGTTATTGACAAAAAAGAATACCAAATTATTTTTTTCATAAATATATTATTTTAAAACTAACATTTCGGAGGAGTAGAAATTATTTGTATGGCAGATAAGATATCTGTTTAAAGTAATTTATGACTTTAATTCAAATGTTTTCTAACTTTTTGTAAATGGTATTTCATTCTTTATTGATAAACAGGTCTCTAAAACACATTAAAAAATATGCATAAATCAAATGTTGTGTAGTAATTTAATAACGTTAGTAAATATACGATTTATTAAATTTATATAATCATCTATTTGTGTGTGTTATATTAATTAATTATATATTAACAATTATATTTAATACCTGTTCAAAGAAAAAAGGAAAGTTGTCTTTAGCTTATTGTTAAAGACAACTTTTCGGTATATTTTTACTGTTTTGAATAGAAAATAATACTATCACCTATCACAAAATCCATATATTATTACAATCACCCACCCCAACAACACCACCCATGTTACACCATAATACCGAACCTTTCTGTTCTTATGATGAATGACATACATAAGTAAAAAGACAGAAAATACACCGCCCGCTATTTCAAGGAAATGTAAAGTCCTTTCAGGAATCCGCCGGTGGTTTTTTATAGCAGCATGCTTGTCATAAGCAAAGAGGATTCCACTTAGAAGATTTATGATGATCAGGTAAATGAAAAATATCGTTAGAATCTTCATATTACTTCTTTTCGGATGAAAGTCCCTTATTTTTATTCTCCGGTAAATAGTTTTCGCTTGTAATCACTTTCTTGCCTGATTTCAGTTCAAGTTGTTTACGTGCATCTCCTGCGATTTTACCTCCTGCTTTCGCAGCTTTTTTGTTCTCTTGAAAACCTTGGGTATCGGTATTAACAGCAATTTCTTTGGTTGATGCTTCCCCCAACATTGAAAATATCAGTTCAAGGTCAGTCATATGATCACGGAGATTTTGACTTTTCAATCCTTTTACTTCTTTGTATTCTTTCGGAGTTATCCCAAATGTTGCTTTTGAAATTTCAGCGGTTAGTATAGAATATTCGATTTTTTCTTTTACTCCCCTGTTTTTCCATTCTTCGGTTAACTCTTCCCGAATTGCAATACTTCGCATCCGTTTTTCAATCCAGTCATCAGGATAACCTTTTAGTTTATACAATTCCCTTGTTCTTTGACTAGCTATTTCAGGATTTTCTATCTCTTCAAGTCTTTCAGCACCTACTTTGGCTAACCAAAGTTTAAATGGTTCAGCTTTTGGGGATGGTATTGATTGAATGATTCGTAAAAGACCTTGAGTATCTGCTGCCTGGATTTTGCGTTTTCTACCATCAGCAGCGGTCATTTCAACCAGGGGACAAATTGTCCCCCAGTTGGAATTAAGCTCAAAGTCACGTTTTTTCATTTTTTTGATATAATCTTTGACATCAACGGTATCTGTCAATAACTGTATTACATCTTGAATTGAAAAATACCATTTTTCTTCCTTTTCATTCCAAACTGAACGAATTTGTTTGCTTTCAAATAATTTAATACTGGTCATGATTTTTAAAGTTTAAAATTAAACATCAAACTATTTTAAATTACAAAGTATATTAACCTCAAAACTTTTCAACCCCTTCAAATGGAGCTTGCGACATCCCGTTCCTTCGGGAATCTCAAACAAATAAACGCTGACATGTCTTCGACGATGTCAGGTTATTCTCGTACATTAGTCATTCCAATAGCACAATACTTCTATCCACAACACGGAACACGGAACACGGAACTCTTCAAACTTTCAAACTTTTTATTCGAGAAGGTCCGGTCTCAACCTCTTTGTCCGTTCCACCGATTGCTGATAGTTCCATTCATCCACTTTCGCCTGATGACCAGACAACAATATATCCGGTACTTTCCAACCTTTGTATTCTGCAGGGCGGGTATACACTGGTGGTGCCAGGAGGTTATCCTGGAATGAGTCGCACAGGGCTGACTGCTCGTCTCCGATAGCTCCGGGAATCAGCCGGACTATGGCATCCGTCATTATGGCGGCAGGCAATTCACCTCCGGTAAGGACAAAGTCGCCTATGGATATTTCACGGGTAATCAGATGTTCACGGATGCGGTGGTCGATGCCTTTGTAATGCCCGCAGAGAATAATCAGGTTTTCTGTCATTGACAGATTATTGGCCATTTTCTGGTCGAATTTCTCACCATCAGGTGAAGTATAGATCACTTCGTCGTATATCCGTTCGCTTTTCAGCAGGGTAATGATGCGGTCGATGGGTTCGATTTGCATCACCATACCGGCACTAAACCCAAACGCATAATCGTCCACACGGCGGGTTTTGCTGGTGGAATATTCTCGCAGATTGTGGACATGGATCTCCACCAACCCTTTTTCTTTGGCACGTTTCACAATGGAATAATTCAGCGGGCTGTCCAGTAATTCAGGTACAGCAGATATAATATCGATTCTCATTTTTTCGTTTTAATAATAACAGGGTAAAATTACAAAAAAAAATGAAGATGAGGATAATCGCTCAAACAACAGGAATACACAAAAAGAAAATGTGCGCAGTTAATTGAATAACTGCACACATTATCAATAAATAAGTCAATATCGGCTTTTAAATACAAAATTTAAAACCTTATTCCCTTAGTTCATATGGACTCTAAATTGTAAGTTAATGTCGTTTCATTAAGGATGTTTATTGAAAGCATCCTTTGTGAAACTTAGTGTTATTGTGTCTTGGTATTAATATTTTCTTGCTACAAAGTCTCTAAGTAACAAAGTTTTACAAAAAAAATAATACTAACGAGATTGAATTGTAAATTGTAAATGAATAAATTGTAAATGAATAAATTGTAAATAGTTTAATCAGATAATATAATTTTCCTGTAATCAATTGTCTTTTCAGATGTCAGTTTTGCCAGATATATTCCTTTCTGCAATGATGTCAGGTTTAAAACCTGTTTATCAGTACCAATAAAAGTATTGAAAACAATTTTGCCTTCGATGTCGTAAACCGATATGGTCATATCTTTACCGTTCACCACATTAATGATGCCATCAGTGGACGGGTTTGGGTATATCGTCACATTCCCCGGATCATTAATATTCTCTGTCCCGGTGTTATCGGTAAGCGTTAATTTAAAACTTACCGATTTATTATAGTGGGTTACAACATATGTCCCGGTATCCGTTTTTTGGACATTAACAAGTCTAATCGAAGGCGTTGAAGCGGTAAACCCATTTGGTCCCGACCACTGCCAATTGGTTGAGTCGGATTGTAATGTGCTGAACGAAATGTCGGTAGTTGCAGTCACAATTGCTTTGTCTGTTTGTTGCCACCCGTTGCCGTTAATATTGATCCAGGGGTTAAGGGTCATGCTGTCGATTTGACAATTCAGGCAAACCGGTTTGACACAATTGATGTTTACCGAGCCCTGGTTTATTGACATGGTTGATCCATCGTAAATACGAAATTCCGAAATCGAAGCTTTATACCCATTACTTGTTCCACCGGTAACTGTGACCTTAACATATCTGGCGGTAACTACTTTAAAGCTATCCGTTTGAATTTGAAGCGTGCTGGTATTGCCGGTTTTATCGACTGCTAAATTCCAGTTGATACTGTCAGGAGAAGTTTCAATTTTATATTGATAAGCATTTCCGGAATTTTGCCATACAATCTGAGTCCTATTTAAGTTGTAGGCAGAACCCAGATCAACCCCCCACGAATGTCCGGTGTTTCCATCGGCGGCACTCCAATAGGAATTGATATTCCCATCATTTGCATTTGAAGCTATATTTTTCTGTGGTGCAGGTGATAAGGTTCCATCAAATAATCTGAATTCGAAGAAACTTGCCCAGCTGCTACCTACGCCCCCTGTTATAGTTATACGTACATACCTTGCAGTAACAGTAAAATTATCGTCCATAATCTGGGCAGAAGCGGTATTTGTCGTTTTGTCCGTAACAAGTTTCCAGATTATGTTATCATTGGAAGTTTCAATTTTATATTGGTAAGCATGATTCTGCTCCCACATAATTTCGGAACCAATAATTTTCTTTGCAACCCCAAGATCAACTTCCCACCAATGTCCTGTATTGCCATCTATTGCACACCACCGTGTTGAAATGTCCCCATCATTTCCCGAAGCTATGGGATTCGCAGTTTGATAGGTGTCGGATGTAGCGGATTTGCCGAGTGCAATATTCGTCAATTCGTAAATATCTTCTGAATCTGCATTCGATGGTTTATTCAATGCAATATTGTTCAAAACACCGGGAGTAGTAGCGGTTACGGTTATCATTCCCTCATCACCTGTCGATTGTACAATTGCCAGACACTTACCATTGAAAGCCTGTCGTGTCGATCCTTTAAAAGATTCAAGGCTCAATGGATTGCCATTATCTACTCCTACTATTTTACCGGGTCCGGTCACTGTATAATTGACAGTATTCCCGGCATCAGGTACTAATGTTCCATTTGCATCACGAATGTTTGTTTCAATGAATGCCTGGTCATTCCCGTCAGCCTGAATGGTATCCCTGTCCGTTTTCAATTCTACTTTTAATGCATTCTCTGCAGTTACAATGCTGTCGGATACGACAATTGCACCGTTTTTAAAAGCATAAGCAATTACTTTCCCTGCAACAAAAGGGATATCCCATTCTATGTGGTATGGTTTTACAGTACTGTTCTTTTGTGTGCTGATAACTGACCCGTTAAGCAGTAATTTTACGCTGTCGCAATTCGTATATGCCCATACAGGAATTATGTTTCCCGTTGTCCAGTTCCAGTTCGGCAAGAGATGTACCATCGGTTTTGACGTCCACTGGCTTTGATAAAAGTAATAGATGTCTTTAGGGAAACCGCACATATCAACAATTCCAAAATAAGAACTTTTAGCTGGCCAACCGTAAGGAGTTGGTTCGCCGATATAATCAAAACCTGTCCAGATAAACTGACCGACAACAAATGCCCTTGCCCTGTCGAAATCCCAGGCATCTTCCGCACTCTGTCCCCAACCCACCACTGAATTATCATAATTCGAACATTGCATATCAGCTGAAGTGAGGATATTCTGATTGGTTGGCAAATGGTATACGCCACGGGTTCGTACTGCCGACGAAGTTTCACTTCCCATGATTACCCAGTCAGGATGATTTAAATGGTCGTTATCATAGGTGCCTCCTGTAGCGTAATTATACCCTACAATATTCAATAAAGGGCCTAATAGAGTCTGGCTGTTCAGTGCCTGGGTAATAGGACGGGTTGTATCATCCGTATGAACCCATTTAATTAAATTCTGGGCTGTGGTATATCCAGAAGGATCACTTTGTTGTGGAATTTCATTACCTATGCTCCACATCACTACACTTGGATGATTGCGGTCACGCCTGATCCAGTCCTGAACATCCTGTTGAGCCCAGGTGTCGAAATAGAGACTATAATCGTAAGTGGTTTTACCCCATTCCCAACAGTCGAACGATTCATCCATTACTACCACTCCCAGTTTATCACATATTTCCAACAATTCGGGAGTAGGAGGATTATGTGAAGTACGAATGGCGTTACAACCGAACGATTTCAGGACCTCAACCTGCCTTTCCAACGCCCGGTAATTTTGTGCAGAACCTAAACTTCCCAAATCGTGATGCATACATACTCCATGAAGTTTAATGTTTGTATTGTTTAACCAAAAACCTGTATTGGGGTTTAAGGTAATGGTTCGAATGCCGAATGTGGTGACAAAATTATCAAGGATATTACTGTTATCAACAAGTTGAGTTTTTATTTTATATAGATAAGGGTTAGTCAATGACCATAATGTGGGATTTGTCATCTTGAAATTGTAAACATAGGAACTATCTTTATTGACAACCAACGTAATAGGAGCGCTCACATTTGTCATGATTAATTTCCATGACTGGTCGTAAACAGAGGTAACAACCGATACGCTTTTAGTTGCTGTCGAATTATTTTGTAACCTGGTAGTTGCTGTAATATTTGCTGAAGCCTGACTTACAGTTGGTGTGATGATGAAAGTGCCGCAATAGGCAATATGAACGGGGTCGGTAACCGTAAGCCATACATTCCTGTAGATTCCAGTTCCTGAATACCACCGGCTGTTTGGCTGTTTGCTGTCAACTTTTACGGCAATGACATTGGCAGTTATACCTGTATGAATATAGGGCGTGAGGTCATATTCAAATGTGCTGTATCCATAAGGCCTTGTGCCCAGTAATTGTCCATTGATCCATACTGAACTGTTCATATAGATGCCTTCAAATTGGATGGTAATTCGTTTCCCAGAATAATTTGCCGGCAGTAAAAATGATTTTCTGTACCAGCCTGTTCCACCATCCAGGTAACCTCCGCCACCACCGGCAGCAGAATTTTGATTGAAAGGAAGTTCAATACTCCAGTCATGTGGTAAAGACAACTGACGCCATGAAGCATCGTTAAAAGCAACAGCATTGGCACCTGTAACATCCCCTATCTGAAACTTCCAGTTATTATTAAAACTGACCCCACGTCCGCCATTATAAACATCGGTAACCGGTGAAGTTTCTGCAGCAAAGGAAGAAGAAATAAAAAGGAAAGAAAAAAGGAAAGAAAAAAGGAAAGATAAAATGATATAAAAGTGTGATTTGCAAAAAGTAAAAGATTTTTTCATGTGATTTTTTTGTAAAGATATAAATTCAGTACTATAAGCAAATTAAAAAACATAATAATTTATAATAATTTATAATAATTTCTGATATTAAATATTCGATGCCAACCATTTACTTATTTCCACGGGTTTCATATTGCGACGTCGGGCATAGTCATTCAACTGGTTTTCGTCAATTTTGCCTATCATAAAATACTTTGATTGGGGATGAGCAAAATATAACCCGCATACAGATGCATTGGGGAACATGGCTCCGTTTTCTGTTAGTTTAATCCCGATTTCATTAAATTTTATCAGCGGCTCAAGTGTAAAAATAATCGATTGATCGGGGAGGGAAGGATACCCTACAGCCGGACGAATGCCTTTGTACTGAGTTTTGAGCATTTCTTTTACTGTCAGATTTTCGCCCACAGCATATCCCCAGTATTTCTTCCTGACTTCAGCATGTAACCATTCGGCTGTTGCTTCTGCTAAACGATCCGACAAGGTTTTCACCAAAATTGAATCGTACATGTTATCCTCTTTTTCGAATGTCGAGGCGAATTCTTCAACCCCCTGAATTGTTGTGGCAAAAGTTCCGACATAATCATTTTCGGATGCTAAAAAATCGGCAAGTGAATAACAAAACCCATCAGTGGAAGGATGTTGCTGCCTGAGGGTAGGGACGACAATGATGGTGTCCTTATAATGGATACAGATATCATCTTCCCTGGCAAACGCTTTGAAAAGTCCTACGCTTGCATTAACCTTTAGTATATTTTCATTCTTAAACCGGCGAAGCATTCCCTGAGCATCTTTGTATAATCTCAGGGCTTCTTCAGCTTTTGGCCTGTCCGCTTCGGGAAATTGCTGTAACCAGCTCATTTTACACGATTGACAGTCATCCACCGTTTCGATGCCATCATATCTGCCTGAAATACGCCACGCCAGAAAGAAAAAAGTCCAGTCGATAAACGGAACAATTTCACGCAAATCAATATCAGTAAGTTGGATAATTCCAAGAGTAGCCGGTTTTTGAGGAATGTAAGTCATATGAAGAGTTTGAAGAGTCTGAAGTTTGAAGAGTTAGGGGTTCCGTGTTCCGTGTTCCGTGTTTGAAGTCACGATAAAACGGGAGTCACAAGACCCATTTGTAGATTTTAATGGTTGTAATTTATAAGTTAAATATTAAAACACAAAAATAGATGAAAAAGTTGTAGGTTTTCAGATTAAGAAAATAATCATCAATTCATCATTATAAAACAGATCTTTCAGACAATCTTTTTCCTGTCTTTTATTTTCTATTCCTACTACTAACTACCCACTATTTCATTCCTCATTCCTGCATACCTTCTATGTAGATTCTACTTTTATTTAAACTAAATAGTCAAATAAAAGTCATACAAAACAGAAATAAAACGCCTCTATTATATATGTATTTTATATAAATATTAACCATATATAACATGAGTATTAATTGTATATATACCAATAGGCTGAATAGAGGCTATTTCTTAGTTATTAAAGTGCTGGAAAGAGAGTTCTGTATTCTGAGTCCCGCGTACTGAAGGGCAAAGCCCAGGGAATAGTAATAAGTCCCGTAAGCTTAACGGCAATGTTCTTTTTCAAGTGCAATGGGTATCGGACTTTTATATTTACAATTTATCTTTAGGGTTTATTTGTGGCTAAAAAGTGGTTCTATATTATATGAAACGGGAAAAGAGAATTGAGGAATGGGCAACAAATGCAGGTGCAGCAGTATGATACATGTTGTTGATTATGCTGTTCAGGAAAAAGTGATAATCCGGTTCATCAAAAATTAATTGATAAAAAACAAGAATGTTTTTATTTTGTACATTTATAATGTAGGAATGCTCATTCCTGTTATTTTACGGTATAAATCGAGGGCATAAATGTCTGTCATTCCAGAAATATAGTCCAATACCGCCATAATTTTGCCATAAACAGTCGGGCTGTCGGTTTCATACTGTTCGGGAATACGCATCAATAGTTGTTGTGAATAGGCCTTTTCAGGATTCAACACCGCTTTTACCAGATTTTCGAGTAATGTCAGTATGATTTTATAACCTGCCAGTTCAATATCCAATACTTCCGACGAACGATAGATTTTTGCCAACGCCATTTTCTCACAGTTTTTATATGCATCGGCAGATTGTTGCGGGAGCTGTTTGATAAGTGACAACGTGAATGTCCCGTTTAAAATGGATTGTTCATTCTCTGCAAAAACTGCTGAACACTGATCGATTAACTGACCGATCACTGACGAGCGGAGATACGATATTTGCTCATTAATATCTGAAACCATATTCATGGTTTCCATCCTTCGTGCTTTCCTTTCTTCGTCAAAGAAACTCAGGAAAAGGAATTTAGTCTCTTCGGAAGTCAGGATTTTCAACTTATGTGCATCCTCAATGTCCATGATTTGATAACAGATATCATCAGCTGCTTCAACCAGATAAACTAACGGATGACGGGAATAGCGGTTTGGATTACCTGCCAACCGGGGGATTCCCAATTCATCGGCTATCTTTTTAAAATCGGCTGTTTCCGAATCAAAGAAACCGAACTTTTGCTTTTTAGGATCTGAATAGATGGAAGCGTAGGGGTATTTTACAATAGATGCTAGTGTGCTGTAAGTCAATACAAAACCACCCGGACGCCGGCCAATAAATTGATGTGTAAGCAACCTGAATGCGTTGGCATTTCCTTCGAAACAGGTACAATCTTTCCATTCCTCTGCAGTCATTTCATTTTTTAGGTTCTGGACGTTGCCTTCCGAAAAGAAAGTGGCTATTGCTCTTTCACCCGAATGTCCGAATGGAGGGTTCCCCAGATCGTGAGCCAGACAGGCAGCAGAAACAATGGATCCGATTTCATCCAGAAAAGGGGATACAATTTCATTGTTCTTATGAATCCGGTGAGCCACATTTACTCCCAATGATCTTCCTACACAAGCTACTTCGAGACTATGAGTTAACCTGTTGTGAACAAACACACTGCCCGGTAGAGGGAAAACCTGGGTTTTATTCTGCAACCGACGGAAAGGTGCCGAAAAAATTAACCTGTCATAATCCCGCTGAAACTCACTGCGGTCATCGGCTTTTTTCCCGTGATAGGCTTCCTGTCCGAAGCGTTTTGTTGATAAAAGTTGATTCCAGTTCATTCTTAAATGGATATTATTTTCAATGATATTATTTTCAATGATATTATGCTATGCGATATGAACTTCGTTGATATGATTAAAAATGATATTATGCTTCGCGATATGATTAAAGAAGATATTATTTATTATGATATTTTGCTTTACGATATGATTTTAATGATATTTTACTTCGTGTAATGATCATTGAAGATCTTATCATGAAATCATATCTTTTTAGATCATATTTTCAAAGATCATATCTTTGAAAATAATATCATGAAATCATATCTTCTTAGATCATATCATTTTAGATCATATCATTGAAAATAATATCATGAAATCATATCTTCTTAGATCATATCATTTTAGATCATATCATTGAAAATAATATCATGAAATCATATCTTCTTAGATCATATCTTTGAAAATAATATCATATCTTCTTAGATCATATCCTCGAATTTATCCGGGCATATGATAATGTTTCAATTGAGCCCTTAGCTCCTTGCTTTTGTCATTGGTTACCTTGTCCATCCATTTCCAGAATTTAATCCCGTGATTCATTTCTTTGGTATGACAAAGTTCATGCAGTATAACATAATCAATCAACTGGGCAGGTAATAGCATCAAATAAAGTGATAAGTTGATACTTTTCAATCCGGAACAACTTCCCCAACGACTTTTACTTGACTGGATCTTCACATCGGTAAACTCAAAACCAAATTTATCGGCCAACTGTTTTGTGCGGTCGGGCAACAGTCTTTTGGCTTCTTTGCGCAGGAAGTAACTGATTCCATTCCAGAAATGCTGTTGAGTCTGTATATCGGCACAATCTGTTCCAATGGGGAATTCAATATTTAAAACACTGTTCTTTAAAGAAAAATAGATATTCTTCCTTGCCATTGCTTTTGCTTCAACTGCGAATGTAAGGGTTTGGAGTTGCGACTTTTCGTCAATCACGATATTGCTTTTTTGCAATCCCTGCTCTAATTTTTCCTGCTTTTGAATAAGTTTTTTCCGGATAGAGTTTATAAATTTCATAGCTTCATCCTGTGAAGCTTTCAAAGGTAAAGTGACTTTTAACCCGGAAGACAGGATCCTGACCCGAATATGTTTTGAACGCTCGTTGTGAATGAATTCAATAGTTCCTAATTCAGTATCTGTGATCATAAAGGATATAAAAATGCAGGATTTGACAAAAAAGCCATACAAAGGTACATTTTTTTTGCTCAGGATATAGGAGTTTATGAACTGAAAGGAATAACTTTGCACAAAATTTTAGAAATATAGATGGTAAGTAATCTGTTGCTTATTATTCTGGCAATTCTGTAACAAAAAATTCTTATTTTATCATGGAAATGATTCAGGCAAAAAATATTCATAAGAGCTTTGGAGAGCTCGAAGTGCTTAAAGGTGTTGACTTAGATATTATGAAAGGCGAAATAGTTTCGATTGTCGGACCCAGTGGTGCCGGTAAAACAACCTTACTACAAATCCTGGGTACACTCGATAAGCCCAATTCAGGTGAAGTGTTGGTTGATGATATTGATTTCAGCAAATTAGGTGAAAAAGACCTGGCTGCATTCAGAAATAAACATATCGGTTTTATTTTCCAGTTCCATCAATTGTTACCTGAATTCACGGCTCTTGAAAACGTGATGATTCCTGCGCTCATTGCCGGAAAAGATCAGAAGCAAACAATTCAGAAAGCAAAGGAAATTCTGGCTTATCTGAAACTTACCGAAAGGATGGAACACAAACCCAATGAACTGTCGGGTGGAGAAAAGCAACGTGTGGCAGTAGCCCGGGCATTAATAAACGATCCTTCGTTGATACTGGCCGATGAACCCTCAGGAAGCCTGGACTCGAAAAATAAAGAAGAACTGCATAAGCTTTTATTTGATTTGCGTGATAAATTCGGATTGACGATCGTGATCGTTACACATGATAAAGAACTGGCAGCACTTTCGGACAGGGTAATACAGATGAGGGATGGGCAGATTATAAATTGAAAGTATGTGATTTTGTTTAACTGATAAATGCTTTTACCATGGAATTACAAATCATTCAAAACAAGATTTATGAAATCCGGGGTCAACGTGTTATGCTTGATTATGACCTCGCAGAACTGTACGAAACTGAAACCAAGAGGCTGAAAGAAGCAGTCAGAAGGAATATAGATCGTTTCCCGCCTGATTTTCTGTTTGAGTTAGATACAAAGGAATGGGAAATCTTGAGGACGCAATTTGCGACCTCAAGTTGGGGAGGATCACGTTATCAACCATTTGCATTTACAAAACAAGGGGTAGCCATGCTTGCAAGCGTTTTGAATAGCCCCAAAGCGATTCAGATAAACATACAAATTGTACGTGCATTTATTGTTCTACGTCAATACGCACTAGGTTATGCCGAGCTAAATAAAAAGCTTGAAATGTTTATAGTTGAAACCAATATCCAGTTTAACGATATTTATGAGGCACTTACTGAATTGGCAAAGAAAAAGGAATTGGAAGAGAAACCCAGGAGTCCAATAGGTTATACTAAAAATTGAAATAGTAGTCTTGCCGGGACTATTTTTCTGTTTTAAGGGGGTTTATTACATTATACTTTATATCGTTATAACTACTTGTTATTAAAGAGTTAGCAATTTAATAAGCAAATAAAATATATCTGATTATATTTGATTATATCGATTTTTGTATGTAATTTTGCCACCATCATACAGATTTACATACAAACTTTATATAAGATGGCAGCTCCAAAATTGACTATTAAAATCTATCCTGAAAAAAGGAATGATAAGGCCGGCAAACTTATTACTTCAAACGTTCCTATTTATTTTTACATAAGTTTAAACGGAAAACGCTTGCCGTATTTCAGTGGTTACAGATGCGATATTGAGCTTGTCAATGATAAGGCAGGCAATGAAACCATGAAGCAATGGAATGCCGACCTACAACGAATGAAAAAAAATCAGGTCAACAAGTCCGGCGAAACATCATCGTACATTAATGGCAGACTTTCAATTCTCGAAGGCAAGATTAATAAAGTACTGGAAGATGATTCTAAAGCCGATTTAAGTGCCATTAAGATTGAGTTGGATAAACTACAAGGCAAAGCAATTAAGGTACAGAAAACGGAAGAAAACGGTTTCTTTGATGAATTTACAAAGTATGTTGATAGCTCCGACTTTTCCCACAAACGAAACGAGCAGTTAACCGGAACTTCAAAGAAAGTAAAAGCCTTTTTTCCGGATGCTACCTTTGACACGTTCGACGATGTGAAGCTGGAAAATTTCCGTACCTACTTAAAAAAGACTTTAGGAGAAACAACCGTTAACAGTGAACTCCGAAGGTTGCGGGCATTTTTTAATTATGCAGTCAAAAAAGGTTTAACAAAAAACTATCCTTTTGATAAAATCACATTAAGTCAGGATGTTTACAGTGCCCCGGTGTACCTTACCATTGATGAAAGAAACCACCTATATAACTTTGATCCTAAAATTGACCGTTTGCGATTAGTCCGGGATATGTTCGTACTTCATTGTTTTATCGGTACAAGGGTAAACGATTTTATAAGACTAAAAAAAGAACATGTGAAAAATGGAAGCATTGAGTATTACGAAAACAAGAAACTTAAACAACAAGGCAAATTAATTCGTGTACCATTAAGCGAAACGGCAAAAGCAATTTTATTGAAGTATGATAAACAAGATGATGATAGACTTTTCCCGTTTATATCCGAACAGAAATACAATGAGTATTTGAAAGAGTTATTTGTTTTAGCAAAATTGAATAGAAATGTTACTGTATTAGATCATCACACAAAAAAGGAAACAACAAAGCCACTAAATGAGTTAGTCAGTTCTCACATGGCAAGAAAAACCTTTATAGGAAATCTTTATAAGAAAACAAAAGATAGCGTAATTTGCTCCATGACCGGACACGTACAAGGCAGCAAAGCATTTTCAAGGTATTACAATGTTGAGGATGAACAAAAAAATGAAGCTATTAATTTGATAGAATAGAAATATGAAAACAGATTACGATCAGATTACATGGAATTTACTTCATCCAAATTTTCCGCAAATGGTTGGTGATAGGAGGTGCCCAAATTATAAGTCGTACATTAAAGCGGAAAAAGAAAGATCAATTGACCCGGAATTTTGCGCAAATTTATTAGACGAGTTGGCAGACAACTGTGAAAAAATAACATTTACAACGTTTAAGTATAAAAACGAATATGGTGCTGAATGTCAGGCAATTTACGACAAGGGTGGACGGGGACGTCCCGTTGAGCTTGTAGGGATTGAAGGAATTGAAACAGATAGAGAGGTATCAGACACCCTTCACAATAGAACTTATAAGGCAGTTGAGAAGTATTGCAAGGAGCTGACACAATCCAGCCCATTACCGCAACAAGAATCCAATAACCCATCACACATGGACACTTTAGTAGATCAAGAAAATGAGAATGGAGATTCACCACAAAAAAACAAATTCAATGACCTACCCGATTCAAAACTGCCAGTAATTAATTCTAAAATTATTGATCCTAAATGGATTTTAGAAATATATCTAAATAACGCTTTTGAATGTAGTATAGATGCTTTTTATGCATGGCTTGTTTATGGGAAAGTTCACAAAGAAAAATTAACATGGATATTCAAGAAAAATAAATCTGCTGTTATAAGCAAGGCTCAATTAAAAATGTTCATCAATAAAATTACAGGCAATGAAGCAGATACAAAAGAAGCCTATTTTAATAAGGTATTTGGGATAACAATAAAAACAAATGACTACAAAAATGCTAAATTAGATCCTTATTTCAAAGAACTTTCAACCAAAATAGAAAAAAATAAATTAGGAGTCAAATAATTTACACCACCCAACACCACCCAGCCGATAGACTTAATGTTTATCGGCTTTTTTGTTTTTTTTTATTCTTGACACCACCTATGAACACCACTCTAAAAGGTGGTTCAAATGATTGTACAACAGATATATAACAGCATTTAATCAAATATATTTGCTGTGTCAAATGACGCCTGAAAAGGTTTTCCCATTTGAAACTAAATTATGTTTGATGAAGAAAAATTTCAACAGTTAATTGAAAATGCCGTTTCAAAAGCGATGGCAAAGTACATGCCGACTCCAATTGCAGCACCCGAAAATAAGTACATTTATTCTATTCAGGGTTTAGCAGATGAATTACATTGTAGTATAGTAACTGCTCAAAAGCTAAAGAACTCTGGTCGAATTCCATATAAACAAGAAGGTCGAAAATGTATCTTTGAAATGAATGAAGTATTAAATGCTATGAGTGTAATTAATGGAAGGAAAACTAAGGTATGAAAACAAAACAGGCAGCACCCTCCAAAGGAACCACCCATCACAAAAGTAATCTAAAGCATTGGATTATAGAAACATTTTCAGATTTATTAAATGTGTTTCTTTTTATTCTATCAGTAGTGAGTTTTTCAGTATTAATTTACCTTTTAATCCTGTAACCATGAGAAACACAAATATAATTCAATCAGTAAGAAGTTTATTTATTTCAGGTGAAAAGTTGACAGCTATACAAATTAATCGGGTTGTAGGTACTAACGATGCCCGGAAAGTGATAAGTACATTAAGACGTGAAGGTATGACGATCAAAGATGTAAGAATGGAAAGCGGATGTAAATTGTATTGGTTCGTATCGGATGACTTACAAACTTCTATTCAATTCGAGGGAGGGGATGAACAATGTTAACAACTAAACGATATTGCAAGCCAAAAGCAGTTCGACAATTGGAAGAAAATGTATTTTTAAACAAACAAATTAAACATACTAACATCCCGCTTAATCTTTTATCTAAAGAAGCATTCAGGGACGATAAGGCGAACGGTTTAACGAAATGTATCATAACATTCATCCAATTAAAAGGAGGTCAGGCGGAGCGTATAAGTACAACCGGGCGATGTATTGACAGATCCGAAAGATATACGGATGTTGTTGGTATTACCCGAACCGTTGGTTCTGTTGAATGGGTTCCTGGAACCTCTACAAATGGTAGTGCCGATATATCCGCAACTATAAAAGGGCGATCCGTAAAAATAGAGGTAAAAATAGGAGCCGACAGACAAAGCCAAGCACAAAAAGACTATCAACAAGCTATTGAAAAGGCAGGCGGTTTATATTCCATTGCTAAAGACTTTACATCGTTTGTACAATGGTATACTAGAACCTTTGAGTTATGACAGATACCAAGTATTTAAACTTTCCTATTCAGCTAATAAATGGACTATTTACCAATAAAGAAGAAACATTGACTAACATTCTTTATTGTGGTTTATACTCACATTCTTTAAAGTTGGATTTGGGAGAAGATGATTTTGATAACTTTTTATCATCTGTAAAATTCTATAATGTTTCAATGAGTGGCAGTAATTATGATAAGAAAAATAAATTTCAAACCGGAATGAAAATCTACAATAGTATTAGTACTGCTTCACCAAAAGTAGGTTTAAACATGGATGTATTTTGGGACTTTTACAAGAATGAAAAAACGGAATTCGATTTAGCCTGTTTAGCTTCGTTTTTAGCGATTAAAAGCATTTTAGGTTCAAAGCCTTACTGTAAAGTGACGAATGCTTATTTATGGGCACGAATGAACGGAAACAGCTCTTCAATAAAAGATGTTAGTGAGCTATCAGAACATATTTTTAAATATGCAAATGTATATCAAACTGTAAAGATTAAAAATGAACTTCGAGATAGTTGGGGACTTAATACATATAGCCGATATACAAGAGGTTTTTATGTTTCTTATACTTTAGATTTGGATGCATTGGTTTTTGAAGCAGAAAAAAAAAGAAAGTCAACTAAGGAAAAACAGTACAAACAACTTGAAAAAGAAGCATTATTAAAAGCGATGGCACGATTGAATAAATCACAGTGAACACGACCAAAACACGACCTATAGTAAGGACTTTAAAACATCCTTTTTATTTCACTATTATTTTTTTGAAGATTTATACGAGCTATATAAAGATATTATATAAAGGTATTTTATAAAGAACTTTTAAAAAGAAAATATAAACATGTTGTCAGTGATTTTTTCAATTAGCATTAATGATAAAAAAAGAATATAGATCAGCCAGGGGGCAAAATAAAATTAACTAACAATAAAACTCTATAAAAAATATGCCACTACAAAAAGGGTGCAAACCTAACAATCCAGCAGGTCGTAAAGTAGGTTCAAAAAATACAGCAACGACAGAATTAAAATTATGGGTAAAAACGCTTTTAGAAACAAATCAGGCACAATTTGAAGCCGATTTACTTTCAGTTGAACCAAAAGAGCGACTACAGATAATGACAGCACTATTAAAGTACACTATTCCTACAATTCAAAGTACTGAATTAAAAACAGACCTACCAAAACATACTGTTATAAGAATCGGTTATGGTTCTGAAAATAACAAAGATTTACAAGAATGAAAAATAAAACAAACAACCCGTTTGGCCGTCCTAAGGGCGTGCCTAATAAAACTACAAGTGAAATGAGAGCCGTTTTTAGCGATTTGCTAAATGCGAACCTCGAAACCATTCAATCCGATTTGGACAAATTAGAGCCAAAGGATAGGTTAACTATATTATTGAAAATGTCAGAATATGTGATCCCAAGGCTACAATCTACACAAATGGAGTCAGTAGTAGAAATTAAGTCAAAATCATTTATTCTATGGGGCGATCAGAGGATACCAATATGATATTTAAGTTAATTTACTTTGTAATCTGAACTATATTTTGTAACTTTAGGGATAATTTAAAACAAATATTATGAGCGATATTATAGGACATAACGAACCATTGTATATAATAATTTGCAATTCATGTAAACATTTTCATTTCAAAAATATGAAATCATTTTCATGTGATGCATTTGATAAAATACCAAATGAGATATTTGATAAAAATAGCCATTCAAAACCGCTTGCAGACCAGAAAAATAATATAGTTTACGAACCTAAAAATTAAAACTATGTACTTAGTCGAATATCCTATATTTAGCAAGTTTGTTTCTAAAAATGGATTGGATAAAAATGAGCCTCCAATTTTAGAACGTGTCCCTTTTATTTTAGAATACAAAAGAGATGGCAAAATGATGGCAAAAATTGAAATGTCAAGTATTGAAGAGTTTAAGTTTTTAAAGAAATACCCAAATACTTACGATCCTAAAAAATCAAAGAACAAATACTGGATTCGTGGAAATGAATGGAATATTGTTGATGGTAAGCCGGTAATGGATTTGAACATTTAATTGTAAATTCAAATTTTCACAATGACACGAGAAGAAGTAAAAAAACACCTGATTGAAAATATGAGTATTTTTGATAGGATATTAGAAAATAATCCCCCCGCTGCCGAACATATTATTGATTGGGAATGGAAATATCAAAATTCAGAATATGGCAAAAATCATAAGTATGCCGAAATTCCAATTGAAGAGGTGGATTGACTTTGTACACTCTAAAAAATGTCAAAAGATTTTAGCTTATAACTACACGCATACGATAAAAGCCGTTTCATTAAGTTGGGACGGTTTTTTAATGTCGTATAATACGATAAGAGTTCATTCAGTCAATTGATAAAAAATATTCGTTCGATATATTAAGAAAATAAGTTACAAATTAAAATCTTTTCGTATTTTTGCAGTACAATAATTCAAATTATTGTGTTTTAAAATATTATATAGCATTTTGCTATTGTTTAGGGAACAAAAAACGACCAATTTTATTACCCCCAAAAACAATAAGGAAAATGCTCACGGTTTGCGTGGGCGTTACTTATTGGGGGTCGGGTACTGGTCGTACCTTTGTTCCGGTACTGTGATGACCCACGCATTTTTTATCTGTATCAAAGGTTGTCAA